>ERZ1026862.8-NODE-8-length-90356-cov-9.187739_pt1 | contig 90356 bp, 134 predicted proteins | sample MGYA00380161_ERZ1026862 | MGnify/ENA primary metagenome ERZ1026862 (study PRJEB33269, sample SAMEA4719797) | human gut metagenome | biome: human-associated habitat; feature: organic feature; material: feces | place: Cameroon | collected 2013-10 ... | reverse complement strand
CACCACGTGTGGTGATGGCAGGAGTTCCGAGACGGATACCTGATGTCTGGAAAGCGCTACGTGTATCGAACGGCACCATGTTCTTGTTGACGGTGATGTCAGCAGCAACGAGAGCGTTCTCAGCCACCTTACCTGTGAGGTCAGGATACTTATCGCGAAGGTCGACGAGCATAGAGTGGTTGTCTGTGCCACCGCTTACGATGGTGAAGCCACGCTTAATGAGCTCCTCAGCCAGAACGCTGGCGTTCTTCTTAACCTGCAATGCCCACTCCTTAAACTCAGGCTGCAATGCCTCCTTGAAAGCAACAGCCTTGGCAGCTATGACGTGCTCCAACGGACCACCCTGCTGACCGGGGAATACGGCTGAGTTGAGCAGCTGGCTCATCATCTTCGTAACGCCCTTCGGTGTCTTGAGACCCCAAGGATTCTCGAAGTCCTTACCCATGAGGATGATACCACCACGCGGACCGCGAAGAGTCTTGTGGGTTGTAGATGTGACGATATGTGCGTATTTTACTGGATTGTCGAGAAGTCCGGCTGCGATAAGACCTGCGGGGTGAGCCATGTCAATCATAAGGAGAGCTCCCACCTTGTCAGCTATTTCGCGCATGCGCTTGTAATCCCACTCACGGCTGTATGCAGAACCACCACCGATGATGAGCTTCGGCTTGTGCTCGATGGCAAGGCGCTCCATCTCATCATAATCCACGCGACCAGTTTCCTTGTTGAGGTCGTAGCCTACGGGATTATAGAGGATACCTGATGTGTTAACGGCAGAACCGTGTGAGAGGTGACCACCGTGTGCGAGGTTCAGACCCATGAAGGTATCGCCCGGCTTCAGCACAGCGAGAAGCACTGCTGCGTTGGCCTGTGCACCAGAGTGAGGCTGCACGTTAGCATATTCAGCTCCGAAGAGTTTCTTTACACGCTCAATGGCCAATGTCTCCACCTGATCTACCACCTGGCAGCCGCCATAATAACGCTTGCCGGGATATCCCTCAGCGTACTTGTTGGTGAGATATGATCCCATTGCCTCCATTACCTCGTCGCTGACGAAGTTCTCAGATGCGATAAGCTCGATGCCTTTAAGCTGACGTTGATGTTCTTTCTCAATCAAGTCGAAAATCTCTTGGTCTCTTTTCATAATTAACTTGTTAGTTGTTTTGGGTTAGTGTTTTTATTGATACGTTTATACTAATTCAACTTTGTCGATGTACTGTTCCTTGTCGCAGTAGTGACACTTCAGGATGCCACGCTTCTTGTCTACGACGTTGAAAACGGTGCTCATCGGCTCATTGTTGGTTATGCACTTAGGGTTGTTGCAGCGTACGATGCCACGAAGCTCGTCCGGAGTTTCCACTGTCTTCTTCTCCACCACCTCGTAGTCCTTGATGACGTTGAGCACGACGTTGGGAGCTACGACAGACAAGCGTGATATTTCCTCGTCAGTAAAGAACTTGTCTGACACCTTGATGATGCCTTTCTTGCCGATCTTCTTTGAGGGATAGTTATATCCGATGGTTACCGGATTCTCCAGTTTCTGCAGTTCCAGGAGGTTCGCCACCTCATAAGTCTTCTCTGCTGGTATATGGTCGATAACGGTGCCGTTCTTGATGGCGGCCACCTGACGTTCTGTCTTGTTTGTGTTCATAGCTTTCTTATAAGATTATTGTCTTGTCGTTCTTAACGTCGTCGAGGCTGATGCCAAGGACATAGCAGAAGATTGCCTCTCTTGCAAAGAGTCCGTTGCCAGCCTGCTGTATGTAGTATGCGTGTGAGCTTTCGTCCACGTCGTAAGCAATCTCGTTTATTCTTGGCAGAGGATGGAGCACTTTCATGTTAGGCTTTGCCTTTGCCAGCATGTCACGCTTAAGGATATACACGTTCTTTACACGCTCATATTCCATGAGGTCAGAGAAGCGTTCCTTCTGTACGCGTGTCATATATAATATGTCTGCGTTGGCGATGACGTCCTCATTGAATTCGGTATGCTCCTCAAACTTGATGTTATGCTCCTTGCAGTAAATCTTATACTCCTCAGGCATGGCAAGCTCCTTAGGTGCTATGAAATGGAATGTCGGATTGAAGTGGCGCATTGCCGTGATGAGCGAATGCACGGTACGACCGTACTTCAGGTCGCCGACAAGGTAGATGTTAAGGTTTTCCAGTGTGCCCTGAGTCTTGTATATAGAGTAAAGGTCGAGCAGACACTGTGATGGATGCATGTGTGCGCCGTCGCCGGCGTTAACGATAGGAACTGGAGCCACCTCGCTGGCGTACTGAGCAGCGCCTTCCACAAAGTGGCGCATTACGATGACGTCAGCATAGTTTGACACCATGAGCACTGTATCCTTGAGCGTCTCACCCTTTGCCACACTTGAGGCTTTCGCATCCGAAAAGCCTATTACGCGTGCGCCAAGACGATTGGCTGCAGTTTCGAAACTTAGTCGTGTACGGGTGGAGGGTTCGAAGAAAAGCGTCGCCACTACTTTTCCTTTCAGCAGTTCTCGGTTAGGATGTTTTTCGAACTCTTGCGCCATCTCAAGGAGATACATCAATTTTTCCTTGGGAAGGTCTGCGATTGTTACAAAATCGTGTCTCATCATTTATTTAGAGTTAATGGTTGTTTCCTAATTCGCTTGCTAAGGTAATCATATTTTTTTACATAGAATGCAACTGAAATGCAATATTTAATCTTTTCACGTTTTTTTGATAATACAACGACAAGCTTACGGCATGATATTCTGAATTTCTCTTGTTTTTTACTGTATAAGGCTTGTAATTCGGGATTTTTCTCTAATTTTGCACAATTAAGTCATTGATGAACATTACTCATGAGAAAGAAATTCGTACATTTCCTTTGGGGGTTGCTGGGCACCGTGCTCGGCGTTTGCGTATTTGCGTTCGTTGCCATTTGGAACGGATGGATAGGCTATATGCCTCCTGTGGAAGACTTGCAGAATCCCATCAACCGCTTTGCCACGCAGATTTATTCGTCTGACGGCAAGGTTATAGGCACATGGAACTTTAACCGCGAAAACCGCATCTGCGTGCAATACTCCAACCTCTCACCTTACCTTGTAAAGGCATTGGTGGCTACGGAGGACGCTCGCTTCTACGAACATTCCGGCATCGACTTTATCGCTCTTGGACGCGCCATCGTTAAGCGCGGACTTATGGGACAGGCAAGCGCAGGCGGCGGATCGACCATTACGCAGCAGCTTGCCAAGCAGCTCTATTCGGAGACAGCAAGCAGCACGCTGCAGCGCGTATTGCAGAAACCCATTGAATGGATGATAGCCGTGAAGCTGGAACGCAACTACACGAAGGAGGAAATCATAGCACTATACCTTAATTATTTTGATTTCCTTCATAATGCGGTGGGCATAAAGACAGCCGCTAATACATATTTTAATAAGGAACCGAAGAATCTGACGGCTTGCGAGGCTGCCACGCTCATAGGTCTGTGTAAGAATCCGTCTTTGTTTAATCCTGTACGTTATCCCGAGAGATGCACGGAGCGACGCAACGTCGTGCTCGACCAGATGCGAAAGGCGGGATACATAACAGAATCGGAATACCACGAGTTCACCAACGAACCTCTTGTTCTTAATTTCCACCGTACAGACCACAAGGACGGCACAGCTCCGTACTTGCGTGAGTTCCTGCGTATATATATGTCGGCGGAACGTCCTGACAGAGCCAAGTATCCGTCATGGAACAAGCGACAGTACGTCATCGACTCCATTGCGTGGGAGACTGATCCGCTATACGGATGGTGTAACAAGAACTTCAAGAAGGACGGCACACCATACAATCTTAACGCCGACGGTCTGAAAGTATATACAACCATCGACTCACGTATGCAGCGATACGCAGAGGAGTCGGTATATAATCATGTTGCACGATTCCTCCAGCCAGAGTTCTTCAAGGAGAAACGAGGAAAAGCCAATGCACCTTTCTCATCGGCTCTGACAAAGAAGCAGGTCAATCAGATTATGGAACGTGCCGTTTTGCAGAGCGAGCGTTATCGTGCTCTGAAGGCAGCAGGAGCTTCTGACGAGGAAATTCACAAGTCGTTCCATACGCCTACGGACATGTCGCTCTTCACATACCACGGCGACCTTGACACTACGATGACACCTATTGACAGCATACGTTATGTCAAGTCTTTCCTCCGCGCCGGATTTATGAGTATGGATCCGAAGACGGGCGAGGTGAAGGCATACGTAGGAGGCCTCGACTATACGCACTTTATGTACGATATGGTTATGGGCGGACGCCGTCAGGTGGGATCCACCATCAAGCCCTTCCTCTACAGTCTTGCTATGGAGAACGGCTTCTCTCCGTGTGATCTTGCCCCTAACGCGCAGCGTACATATATGGTGGCAGGTCGTCCTTGGACTCCACGCAACGCTAACCACAGACGTGCTGGCGAGATGGTGACGCTGAAGTGGGGTCTGGCACAGTCGAGCAACTGGGTTTCGGCTTATCTTATGAGCAAGCTAAATCCGCAGCAGTTCGTGCAGCTGCTCCACGATTACGGCATAAACAATCCCGACATCCATGCTTCTATGTCGTTATGCCTTGGTCCGTGCGAGGTGTCGGTGGCTGAGATGGTTAGCGCATACACGACGTTCGTCAACAACGGCATCCGCACCGCTCCGCTCTTCGTGAGCAGAATAGAGGACAACGAGGGCAATGTCATCACAGCCTTCCAGCCACGCATGAACGAGGTGATAAGTGCAGAAAGCGCATACAAGATGATTGTGCTGCTAAAGGGTGTCGTCGACGGAGGTACGGCAGGCCGTCTGCGCTATAAATATAACTTTACTGGCGAGATTGGCGGAAAGACAGGTACAACGAACCGCAACTCCGACGCATGGTTTATGGGCTTCACACCGCAGCTCGTCAGCGGCTGCTGGGTAGGCGGCGAGGACCGTGACATTCACTTCGACTCTATGCGTATGGGTCAGGGTGCGACGATGGCGCTGCCTATATGGGCTTACTTTATGAAGAAGGTATATAGGGACAAGAGCCTGCCTTACGACCCCAACGCCGTATTCGACCTTCCTGAAGGCTACGATCCTTGCAAGAACGACACCGAATACAACACGGGTTACGACATCGACGAGGTGTACGAGTAGGAAGAAAACGGAAGAATAAGGTTTAGAAAAAGCGTACAAAAATTTGGCGCTTTTAAAAAAATTATATACCTTTGCATCGCGTTTGAGTAAAACGACAATGTTTTGGCCGATATGGCTCAGTTGGTAGAGCAACGCATTCGTAATGCGTGGGTCCCCGGTTCGAGTCCGGGTATCGGCTCAAAACATGCCAAAGCATTATTCGCTTAACGCGGTAATAGCTCAGTTGGCAGAGCACTAGCTTCCCAAGCTGGGGGTCGCGGGTTCGAACCCCGTTTACCGCTCACAATCATAAAACGTTGAAAATCAATCATTTAACAATACAAGGAGGTTCATTAAGAGCCTCCTTTTTTTGTGTCTTCCAACGTCCAATGTAGCGTTATTAGGCGGTTTTGAGGGTCGTTAGGATGCGTTTGTGGGACTTATTGTGGGACTCGCAAACGCGAAAGTCCCACAAAACCGGTCTTAATCCTTGTTCTTGCCGAATATCTCCATCAACGTCTGGAGCTGCTTCCGCTGCTCGACAATCACATTGCTCTGTTCGGCAATCACATTGTCCTTTTCAGTCAGACGCTCGTTCTTGTCGGAGTTCTGCTTGTCTTTTTCTTTTATCAGCTTGTCTTTCTCCTCAAGCAATTTGTCCTTCTCGTCAAGCAGACGTCTTAACAGCTCCACCTTCTGCCTCAATGACACTATTTCGCCCTCTGTGCCGTTTATCGTCTGCGTGCCTTGATAGTTATCACCACTGATGATATTCTGCGACACAGGGCTTGTATTTGCGTCAAGCATCTGGCTGAAGGCAGCAAACTGCGCCTTGCCGATGGCTTTCTCCTCGGCTATCATTTTGCCTACACCATCACGCAGCCAAAGGAAGGCAACATTGAAAGCCGAACCAATCTTTTGTAGCATTTTGCTTGACCACGGTTGTTTATTGTTCATACATCGGCTCAATGTTGACACGTCAACCTTGCACGCTTCGGCAATAGCAGCTTGGGTGTAGCCATAGTGCGACATAAATAGCCTCATTCTTTCCGATACAGCGTAGTCAACAGAAGTAATCTTTCCATCCATAGTTGTATATGTTAACGAGTGTTTATAAATCAATATAAAGTCAACTACAAATGCAAAAGAATATCAATAAATCAATTTTAAACTTGATTTAGTATTGACATTTCATTGGTTTTTTATACCTTTGCAATCGTTGACAGAGCGCAAGCGAAACAAACCCAACAGCTCGCTAAACGCTCATTATATGTTTAATATGCAAATATAACGAAATAAATCCACATGGCAAAGCGAAAACCAATAAAACTTCGACGAGGATGCCAGATAAAGCTGGCAGAAGACTGCGGAGTCGGAGTAGCTACCGTCAGACGCGCCCTCCTTTGGGACGCCGACACGGACATACAGAACCTCATACGCAAACGAGCGCACGAACTCGGGTACGTCAAGCGCTGGTAATCGGCGGTACTGCCGCCACAACATAAACCACTTAAAGCAAGAAAGATTATGAAGAAGGCGACAGTCACAGCCATCGAAAAGATATGGCTCTCCAACAAGGAAGCTCAGGCATACCTCGGCGTCGGAATGGAGTTCTTCAAGAGCCTCAGAGCCAACGGACAGCTCCCCTATTCCAAAGTCGGAAAGACAGTGTTCTATCGAAAGAACGACATCGACCGGCTCATCTCCACGCACCGAGTCTATTAGAGGCACATATCACACTCATATAATTTTTTTTCATTTTGAGATTGTTAGGTTAGTAGTAGTTTTTAGATGATTAGACGTTTGAAATTTATCGTATTTCAAGTCCTTGTTTAGCGAAACGGGCAAAGCAAAAACTTAATTTCGTTTTTCATACCTGGCCATTCGTGAGAATGGCCAGTCTACGGCAGAGCAGGCGGCGGGTTTAGGCTGAATACATTCACTTCCCATCTCATTCCCTTGACAGCCAGTCCGTGAGGTTCGATTCCTCGTCTGCCGACCATTTTCTTGTTGTTCTTTGACTTATTGGTTACAGACAGTGAGCGTGTAAAAGTAGTAATGGCAGCGTTTTGGACGCCGTGACCCATGAAGGAACGCACGCCACGAAAGACCCACTAACGCATCTTCCGAGTACCGTCAAACGAACCACGCCAACACACGTTGGCGCAGGCGGAGAGAAACGAAATGCAGCGGGCTGTCAGACGCCCCACGGCGCTGGCAAGATTGCTGAGATCTATAAAACAGCACACACATCCATACATAATCGGTATAAAACAACAATTCTTTGTCGTTTTTTTAAATAATATGTTGGATAGGGAGAGTCGTACAACTGACAGTACAATAACCAAAGAATGCGGGTTTGAGTCCCGCCTCTCCTTCTTCGTCATAATGTTAGAAAAATAGAATTCGTATAATTATTGTTTAAAGAAAAAAACTCGCAGCCCAAGCGAGGGCTACACTACTCACATTTTTGTTTTCAAAAGCTTAAAACATTCGGGTCCGACGTGAGTCGCACCCGTTTTTTATTCACGAACCCTTTTAAAACGATATACACAATATGATAAAAGTCATTGATTCCATACACGTCACCAAAGCCAACACGGACAGGCTTCTCGCTCTGCCCTGCGTCGTAGCTGTGGCAGACCACGGCGACGGACTCATCGTAGTCCTCTCCAAAGACCTCACCAACGGCTCCCTACGGGCTAATGCAGGCGATTACATCGTACAGTTCTCCAACGGTATGTGGCAGCGCTTCGGCATCGAAGCTTACGCCCGACTCGTCAAGAACCCCAACTACATACGCGCCCTATGACAAAACGTCGTATCACACAGCAGCAGATCGACGAAGTGCTCAGTCTGGGAGGCAAGCTTCCGCACCGGCAAATTGCCGAAAGAGTCCACATCTCATCGTGCTCGGTATCGCGCATTCTCAGCGGAAAAATCACGAAAGAAGCGCCCCTGTGCCGCAGCAGCCGCTTAAAGCCGGTCATCATTCAGAACTATCCCGACATGCTCCCGCGCGAACTCGAAGAGAAGTTCGGCGTCCCGCAGTCCACCATACGACAATGGGCAATCGACTTGAATCTCAAGCATACGCCCGAGACCATCGCAAGGAGAAGGCCGGTATATAAGAACTTGAAGACGGACCACCTCCATACTCCCGAGGTCATCAGCAGACGCTCCGCCAAGCGCAGAAAGACCGTGCTCATGGAGAAGTTCCGCATAATGTCAGGCATGCGTCAGCAGACCAAGCTCGTGATATCAATGCTGCCGAGGAAGACAAGCTCCTGCATACGGCACCTCGTCTCCCGATACAGCTATTTTCGAAGCGAAACCGACTCCCTCACACTCCATTACGACAAACAGACACGCCGCACATCACGGGAGGAATATTTCTCCAGACGGTACGGCATCAAGTTTATCTCAGCTATTTAAGTAACTTTCATCTATACATTTTTTATTAATCATTAAAAATGAGACCCAAGGAGTCTCATCCGGGTGCAAGTCCCGGACGTTGTTATTATTAGTTTTTATTGCAAAATGGAAGTGATTCCTGGAGGGACGACGGCGTGGATGCCGCTTTGGCGAAGGTTCGATTCCTTCCCGTCCCGCATTAAATATTTATTTCATCATGAGCAAATTCAGACGCACCCTATACTCCCAATGTCACGACTGCCTCTGGCGCGACTTTCCCGAATGTCCACGCACGCAAAGCAACCGTATGTTCAGACCTTACATGTGTCCGTTCTGGGAGTGGCGCTATCAGTAACCGAAAACAGTCATAAATTCAGTATAAAAACATTTCATCTATGCGAACAAAAACATCACCCAAGTGGTTCGAAGCCACAGCCCTCACCTTCCCTCAGAACGAGGAAGGTCTTATCGTCAGAAAGTCACACACATACGTCTTCGATGCAAAGTCCTTCGCCGAAGCCGAGGAACGCATCGCCGACCAAGTCTGCCTCTTCCCTTCTGTACAAGAACCCGAGGTCACCAAGATAGCCATCGCCCCGTACCGAGAGGTATTCCTCGTCGATGAAAACTGCGACAAGGGCGAAATCTTCTGCAAGGCGAAGGTCGTCTTCATCACATACGACGAGAAGACGGCAAGAGAGAGACGGCAGACAATTTACTATCTCGTCCAGTGCAACGACATCAATACGGCACGCCAGAACATCGACAAGGTGCTCTCTTCCTCGATGATCGACTACCGCATCGTGTCCATTTCCGAAACCCAAGTCATCGACGTCGTACTCGACGTACAAGACAATGACGAATAAAACCCCTCAGAATGAGAAAGAAGATATCAGTCTAGATGCTGCAAATCCGATTCCATGACATCATGGACTTGCCGTACGAAGTGGCAAGAGAAAAGCAGCGTCGAGCCATAGCAGCCGACTACGCGGAAGGTTTCTGCGAAAGGCACGAAAACGCCAACGGCTTCAAATTCTGTAAATACAAAACACTTTAATATATGGAAAACAACCTTCAGTCACTTGACGCTTACGAAGTCACGCAGGTCCAGCATGACCAGAACATCATTCAGCTCGACACAATCGAACGTGCCAACGTAGATTCACAGATTGCCACAGCCAAGCAATATCCTCGCGACCTGCGCCGCGCCATCAACAATTCCGTAGCAATGGCTACAATGGACATTCCCACGGCTCAGTCTTGCGGTTACGCCCTTCCTCGTGGTGGCAAACCCATCACCGGACCATCCGTTCACCTCGCCAAACTCATAGTTTCCAATTATGGAAATATTCGAGCCGAAGCCAAGGTCGTTCAGATTACCGACAAGCAGGTCATCTCGCGTGGCACGTGTTGGGACCTCGAAAACAACGTCGCTACGGCATTCGAAGTACGCCGCTCTATCGTCGGACGTACAGGACAGCGCTTCTCCGACGACATGATCACTGTTACTGGCAATGCTGCCAACTCCATAGCCTACCGCAACGCCGTTTTCTCAGTCATTCCACGAGCCATAACCGACAAGGTCTACCAGGCGGCGCAGCACTGCATCACCGGCGACCTCTCTGACGAGGATAAGATTATCGCCCGCAGAAAGAAGTGCATTGATTACTTCAAGGACGAGTTCGGCATCACGGAGCAGGAGGTGGTAATGCTCTGCGGAAAGAAGACCGTCAATCAGATTAAGGCCAACGAAATTGCCCTCCTCCTCGGCATCACGCAGTCACTCACCGACGGCGACACAACCGTCGATGAGCTTATGAAGCCATACCGCAAGGAGGAAACCAAGAACAGCATCGCTGCCGCAGCAGCCGAAGCTGCCAAGAATACCGCCGCCAAGAAGGAGGACAAGAAGGAGGACAAGAAATGATTAACACCGAGTCCAATCAGCGCGAAATCTCATGGTTTCGCACTCGCTTCGGCTCTTTCACAGGCTCCGAGGTTCACAAGCTCATGACCAATCCTCGCAAGAAGGACGAGCCTTGGTCTGAAACTGCCAAGACGTACATCTATCAGATAGCAGCCGAAAGGCTGTTCAATCCCCAGTTCCTTTCTGACGACGACATCTTTCAGTCTTATCTCGACCAGGTCGCCGTCTCCACGCGGGCTATGGAATGGGGTGTCCAGCAAGAGGAGTCTGCCCGTCAGCTCTACTCCTCTCTTAACGACGATGTGGAGGTCTTCGAGGTCTCCTCATGCGCACACGATATCATCCCGCACTTTGCTGCCTCTCCCGACGGAATAGTCCGCGGAGAGGAGCAGAAGTGCCTCGAAATCAAGTGTCCCTCTCTCGCCGTCCACACACGATATGCCGCAGAGATTCACGATGCAGCCTCCCTAAAGGCTGTCAAGCCCGAGTATTACTGGCAAGTGATGGCAGAGATGTCCTGCACAGGCTGTACGTCAGCCGATTTCGTATCTTACTGCGCATGGCTCTCCTCCCCCATTCATATCGTCCGTATAGAACGTAACGACGACGACATCCGCCTCCTCGAAGAGCGCGTCCGTCTCGCCAACGATTACATAGCCAAAACTTTCAATGTCTAACTCCAAGTCTTAATAATGGAAATCTTCGGAAAAATCATCTGCGCACTGCCCATCCGGTCTGGCGTCTCCGCAAAGACCGGCAATCCGTGGCAGAGCGCCACTTACGTCCTCGAAACGCAAGACCAATATCCCAAGCGGATGGTCTTCGATGTCTTCGGGCAGGACAACATCGCAAAGTTCAACATACAGGTCGGAGAGTCGCTTACCGTCTCCTTCGACATCGACGCACACGAACACCAGGGACGCTGGTTCAATTCCGTCCGCTGCTGGAGCGTGTTCCATGGCGCACCGCAGCCCGCCGTCACGCCGCAGCCGTCCGTTCTCCCTCCCGTAGGAGCGCAGGGTTCGGCTCTCGGTGTTCCCATACCGCCGGGGCCGCTGACGGGGACTCCGGCTCAGCCCGCAGGAGGCTCCGACGGACTGCCCTTTTGATTTGATCAACAACAGCTTCCTCAGAAGCTTTGATGTTTGTATAGTTCACGCTTCCAAGGGGTCTTAGCCGCCCCTTGGTTTCCTCTCACCCCGATTTTTTTCTTTCCAACTCGTTTCTCATAACTTTCAAAATCCTTTCCCCTATGTCAGACAACAGATTCTCTCTCAACATCGCCCATTACGAGGCGGTCAGCCAGCTCACCGACCTTCAGCTCGGCATCCTTATGCGTGCCGTCTTTCTCTATGCCAAGGACGCCACTCTCATCAGCGACGAAGCCCCCCAGGTGGTCCGCGTAGCCTTCGCCTTCATCAAGGAGGACATTGATGCGCAGCGTGCCGCCCGCGAGGCGCGATGCCGCAAGAATCGCGAGAATGCGCAGAAGCGTTGGGCGAAGAGAGGAAAGACCTCCAAGGGGAAAGAAAAGACCGCGAAGAAAGAGCAGCGCCCCACATTTAATGCCGAAGGTCTCATCACTTACTGGAATCGTCGCATCCGCGAGACTGGCTCCCGCATGCCGCAGATCCATCGTCTCAATCGCACACGCATAGCTCTCATCGAAGCCCGTCTGCTTGAGTACGACGGCGACACCCGTAAAATCCGTGACGCCTTCGAGCAGGCGTTCGCCTCGCCTTACCTCAACGGTGGTGGCAAGCGTCACTGGATAGCCGATTTCGATTGGATTCTCCGCCCTGAGAATTTCTCACGTGTCCTCGACGGCAGCTTCAAGGCTTACGCCTCCACCGTTCAGAAGGAAGAGTCTCCAGCACCCGCTCCCGAACTCACCGATGAGCAGATTCAGCAGCAGGCCGAAGCTCGTAAGAAGCAGGCTGCCGAAGCCGAGCAGGCCCGCAAGGAAGCTCTGCGCACCCGCATTCTCGAAGCCATAGAGACTTTCGAGCAGAATCCCAAGTCCTTTCAGGCTCAGGTTGCCTTGCAGGCTTATCAGAGCGGACTCACAAAGCAGCTCGGAATAAACTGGACGCCGAGCGTCACATCTCTTAATCGCAAGGCAGTATGAATCTCAGTCAGCGCATCGAACTTTGGCTCAGCCAACACCCCGACGCCACACACGCAAACCCTAAACATTACCTTCACACATGATAGCAATCACCGAAGCCATCTCCTACATCATCGTAGCAGCCGTGGCGTTTATCATAGGAAGAGATTCCGTCAACAATTCTAAAAACGAACAACAATGAACAATTCTGACATCAACATTGCAGACATCCTCCGTGACTGTCCGATAGGAACGCGCCTTTATTCAAGAATGACCGGAAAGCTTGAGCTTCAGGATGTACTTGCTGAAGGTTCTGATAATCATCCAATCCAAGCAGAAGTGATTTACGAATACGAAGACCCTAAAAACGATACCTTTGCTTCTTTTACTGACACCGGTCGTTGGAGCAAGAGCCTTCCCAACGGAGAATGCGTCCTCTTCCCGTCCCTCGAAATGCAGGACTGGACCAAGTTCTTCCGACGCGGCGACGTGGTCGTCAGCGAAAAATTAGGCGTTACAGCGGTCTTCGAAGGATGGGATTCTGAGGATTACACGGGGTTCCGTACAACAGTCGAGTACGACAAGGAAAATGACGTATGGGGCATCAGACTCTACGGAAGGTTCCGCACTCTCGACTTCTGCAAAGCCACCAACGAGCAGCGTGCGCAGTTCTTCTTCGCCGCCGAAGCCCACTACGGAGGTCGTTTCAACTCCGAAACCCTCGAATTTGACACCCCTAAGCCCAAACTCTCGTCCAAACCTACATTCAAGCCCTACGACCGTGTGCTCGTTCGCGATGACGTCAACCAATGTTGGAAACCTGAATTCTTCGCTTTCCTTAAACTGGGGTCATCTCTTCCTTATCCTTATCAGTGCATTGGAAGCTCCTTCAAGCAGTGCATTCCCTACGAAGGCAACGAACATCTTCTCGGTACAACCGACGCACCCGGCAAATAATAAATAATAAGTAATAAATATGATATCCCTCTCCCTCGACCATCACGACTTCCTCTTTGCAGTGGAAGGATTCGCGCATGGCAGTCACCTTCGTCAGCACGTCTGGCGGAACATCGTATATAGGAGCATCCCCCAGATGTCTGACGACGACCTCAATTACCTCTGGTATTTCATGCGACGCGACCTCTTCGACTGTTACTTCTACGAACTCAATGGCAAGCGACATACGCACGTCGGACACGAAGATTTCCTGCACGCCCTTGCAGCCCTCCATCTCGGCAATCGCTACAAGGTCCTCTTCGTAAGCGAGGCAGACAAAGAATCACACATAGCCCTCTGCTACCGCTTCTGGAACCAATATCGCCCCCTCTTTCTCATAGCGGAAAGAGACACCGCCCTGCAACCCTACGGAGCCTACATCCCGCAAGAGATTATCAAGGAGGTCAATCGTCTCCCCATACCCGTCAATCCATACGTCGAAGCAGGGAAAGAACACTGGTGGACCAACCTCGACATGTACGAAAATATCTTAAACGTATAGCAATGAAACAACAGGAAATCATAGACGATATGCGTGAACTCTCCACCAGCCTCGCCCTGTGCGAAAAGTTCAGCAACGTCTGCAACGAACTCGCCGGACGCATCAATCACCTCCTCTTCGAGGATTCCCGTGAATTCCACTGGATACTCGACATCCCAGGCGGACTCTGCGATTTCGAGGACACAGACCTTCTCACCCCAGACGAGATGGTTCTCATCCTTGAGTACAACATGTCCTACGAACAGTACGCCGAATGGCGAGAAGCCAACCTCACGCACAAGCCCACCATCAACCTCCGCTCATGGCTCATGGGACTCCGTCACGAAATGCTAAAAAGCAGCCCCGCCTATCACCCTATAAAAACAGAACAATGATATACACTCACACCATCACCCGACACGGACTCATTCATTTATCAGATGGAAGCGCCCTACAGGCTGTCTTCCAGATACCCATCGGAGACCGCTTCATACGACACGAACAGCTCGAACGTCAGCTCGCCGAAGAATGGCGACGCCAGAACCCAAGAGTCAAGAACAAAGTAACGAGAATCAAGCTCTTCCGAAACTAAAAAAAAACATCACATGATTCATCAAAAAGACCTACGCCTCGGCGACCTCGTACAAATCACCGAAGACCTTCTCGAATACAAGCAAGGCGACACCTTCGTGGTAATAGACATCTCTGAAGATTACATAGGTCTCCGCAGCCCCGACAAATCTGACGGCAGACCAGACATGTACACCATCGGAGAATATATCGAAGGCATCCCCCTTACCCCTGAAATCCTCGAAAAGAACGGATGGGATAAGGAGCGAATATACTTTACGCATAGTCGGATTCCAAGAATTAAACTTTGCACAGACGAAAATGAAATCAGATGGTCTGTTTCAATAAACGGTGACATTATGGGAGGTTATATCTTTTGTGTCCACCAGCTACAGCACATCCTCTGGACGTTCGTCGAGGACACAAACTTAAAGATATAACTATGAAACTTCGACAGGCAAAGAAAATTCTTAAGAGGCACAGAAGTGATAAAGCTAATTATTGGAATGGGTATTATACAGATTTTATTCCCAAATGGATTTTACAGTTAGAGAATCAACGTCTGCTTCGTGCTCTACGCATTGTGCGCAAATTTACTAAACCTCCAAAACCGTTAAAACCAACAAAATAAAATATGGAAATACACAACAACAACTGTCAGCAGTTCTTCGGAACTGACATAGACGGAGAAGTGATAATCAACGGCAATGTCATACATGCAGCCAAAGAACTCAAGGTAAAAAACAATATGGTATTCATCAATGGCAAACCTGTCGAAGAATACAGCAACATTCCGCTCAAAATCGAAATTACAGGATCCGTCAAGTCGATAAATACCACAAGCGGAAGTGTCCGTGTCCAAGGTGACGTAACAAATGTCAAAACAATGAGCGGCAGCGTACATTGTCAGACTGTTAAGGGCAATGTGGGAACAATGAGCGGCAGCGTCAGATGTAACATTATCGAAGGTGATTGCTCAACAATGAGCGGCAGCATAAGAAGATAAACAACATAAAAATATTACAATCATAAAATAGAAACTTCCCACAATGAACTGTTTAAGAAAGAAAACCTTCAAGAATGGTGTCGTCTACTGTCTTCAGTTAGAAGACGGCTTCCTCGTCGAAACCACCGACACCTTCCTGCCCTATTACACCAAAGATGCAATAGGCAGACATCAAAACAAGCTCGACAACAACGACCTTGGCGACCGCACCGAGCGGTGGATGATTGGCGTGTCCACAATGTCTGGATGCCCGGTCCGCTGCAAGTTCTGCGCCACAGGCAACATGAAGCGCTACCGCAACCTCACAGCCGCCGAAATCGTTGCTCAGGTTGACTATGCCATCAGCCATGCCAATGGCGCCGACCCGACTAAGGCAAAGGAGTTCAAGATCAACTACACTCGTATGGGCGAGCCGTTCTTGAATATCGAAGCTGTGAAAGAAGCTATCCGTATTATCACAGAAAGATACCCCAACACCCACCACTACGTGTCCACCATCGGCATCAAGGACAGCGACTTCTCCTTCATCAAGGACAACATTACCCTTCAGATAAGCCTCCATTCGTTCGACGACGACAAGCGCAACTGGCTCATCCCCTACAAGAACAAGATGTCCATCCAAGAGCTTGGTCAGATACGCACTCAGAGCAATCTGAAGACCACCATCAACCTAACTCTTGTTGATACGTCTGATTTCGATGCCGGCAAACTGCAAGAATGGTTCGACAAGGAGCATTTCTTTGTGAAGTTGTCTCCCATCAACCCTAACAATATCTCAGAGAAAAACCACCTCGGCAATGGTGTTGTAGAAGGAATTAACTTGGTATGAAAAAGGGTATTTTCAGATATAGAATTATCACAAATCTGAATTGCAACATGAACGAAAGCACAGGAGTAAACGGAAACTGTTACTTTTGTTACCAAAAGTTCAAGTCACCGTTGCGACTGGATTGTGATAAGATGGAGGAAACATTGAAGAAGGTTGGTGTTCTGAAAAGAGCAACTATCATGGGAGGCGAAAGCTTGCTTAATCCAGACCTGGTAAAGATAGTAAAGATTGTCAGCAACTATACATCTGATGGTGTTTGTCTTGTTACAAATGGAATACTGCTTAATAAGGGCATCATCGTAGCATTGAAAGATGCTGGATTAACTGAGGTTGCTATCAGCGTGTCTTCTATCGAACAGTACGAAAGACGTAGAGATATGGCACTTCTGTGTAAGGATATTATTCCAAACACAAGAATAAACATTCCTAAGTGCAAGGAAAGTTTGAATCCACAACTGCTGGAAACAATACTGTCAGATGGTTTCTATAGTATTGTTTGCGAAGATTTACAGGCAAGGTATGGTGACATAAGACTCCCAGAAGGTTCTGTAAAGGTTGGTGATGACGGATATGGATTCTACGATTACATGTGGAATGGCCATACATTTGGAGTATTTGGTAATTATGGAAAGTACAACAGAAGCGATATTATCGTAACACCTCTTGGAAATTTCTGTGATTGGGAAAAGTACTGTAAGGCCGTTAAGAACAATGAACTTGTAAGAAGAAACAATCATATTGATGATGACAAAATTGTGCATTGATTTCGGAAGTGGCTATAATCCAAAGACTGGATATAAAACTTGCGATATAACAACCTTTCCACAATTGAACTTCCAGTATGATGGGAAAGATGAGATTGTCGGACTTAGAGAAAAATCAGTAGATGTATTCTATCTAAGAAACGTAGTTCATCATATCCCAGACTTACAGAGAACCTTCACAACCTTGAAGAAGTATCTGAAGGTAGGTGGTAAGTTGGTTGTCATTGACTGCAATAAAGATCATTATAGGACAAATGTATTTCTTGACAATTTGTGGTATAGATTTGTTGGGAACAACAACGAAATCTTTATCAGTAAACAGTATAGAGATTACATTAACGTTTTGATCAAGTTAGGCTTTAAGCAATTATATTATAAATCATTTAAAGAAAAGGAGATTACTAAGTATGAATGCAATTAAGAATCAGTTAGACGCAATGGGCTTCGATTACGCCGTAGCCATCGCAACAAAGGCAGAAATCGAGAACGGTGCAGCCTGTGGTCAACTCGCCATCATCTGCGAGTAAGCATCTTTGTAGAAAGGCTTAGATAGGCCCATCGAGGCTTACCAAGTAATCCACACTCCTCCTGCCCCTTACACCACATTTGGGACAGGAGGCCCTAAAACTCATATCACAATGAAGAAAAAGGATTTAATAGAAACTGTAGTAACAATGGTAATTTTTTACACGGTTATATCCCTTGTGGTTATCATTGTATGCACAATAAAAAAATACGACATATTAGTAGCTTCCTCGTGTTTTGCCCTTCTACTCCTTATAGTAGGCATCATCCTCATAAAGCTCAACAAAAAGAACACAGATTCATGAAAATTAAATTAACAATCGAGCGAGCCGACAACGGAATGATTGTCTGGACTGACGAGGGCGTAGTAGTGATAGAAAACACCCATTCCACCACGGCAATTAGTAAGAAAGACAATCTTATCAACGAGCTTGGACGTATATTCTTCCTACATGTCAGCTCCGTCATGAATGAAGAGCTGACAAACAAGGTTGAAGTGGAGATAGATGAAATTAAAACCGAATAATTTATGAAGAAGATAATGTTCAACGACCGCTACGGTCTCACCCAAGCCGTTCTCGAAGGCAGAAAGACCCAAACAAGAAGAATCGCATATACCGCAGGCAGAATGGAAGGTCTTACAGTTAGGCAGGATTTAGAAGGAGTAAACAAAGACAGAGCGTGCCTGTTTGAAGGAGGCATCCTTCTTGCCAAATCCGCTTACAAGCTCGGCGAAACCATAGCCATCGCCCAAAAATACGATGATTTGGTAAAAGACGATGAATTCTACCGTCTTTGTGGCATTCACGGAATGCCCCTGGAATGCATCAAATACGAGAAAGGATGCACCAACAAGATGTTCGTCCGTGCTGACCTTATGCCCCATCACATCCGCATCACCCGCATCCGCGTCGAGCGTCTGCAAGACATAAGCGAGGAAGACTGTCTGGCGGAAGGTATTTGGAGGGCACATGAAGTAGGGCTTGAGGGCGTGACGTATTGGTACACACGCTTGGCAAACTCCCCGTACAGAACCGCAAGAGAAGCCTACGCTGCCCTGATAGACAAAATCAGCGGCAAAGGCACATGGCAGTCCAACCTCTACGTCTTCGTCTACGACTTCGAACTTGTAAAATAGAACAATATGGATAGAACAAAGAATTTATGAGTTACAAATCAAGAAAGAAATGTGACCTAAAGCATATTACAGGTTGCGGTCTTTGTCCTCAGATGTTTGATTGCCCTTATGACAAGGGAGAGGATAGGTCAGAAAATATTAAAAAGTAAAACGTATGAAACAAAACAGATTCATCCCAGGAGACTGGGTAAATATCAAAGGAAAGTAGGCAAGGATTGAGGGAACCTACAGAACCTACTATTTTGTGAAAGAATGTCATAATGACTATAATCCCGACATTGAGTATGATGATGCCTACTTCTTCCGTGAAGCAAGACCTGTAGATATTGAGCCTATTCCCCTTACTCCCGAAATACTGGAGAAGAACGGGGTATGGAAGAAGAGTAAAGCAAGTGATAGGACTCTGCTCTACTACAAGGACGAAGTGTATATACAGTATGATATGTCAGACATGTTTTTCTATTTCGCTGATTTCGAATATCGTGATAGTATTATAGAACTAAAATATGTTCACCAGTTCCAACACCTCTTATTTGGCTTAGGCTTGGATAGTGAATTTGAACTGGATATGCCGAGCTGGCGTGACGGAAAATATTGTACTAAAATTAACAGACAAGACAAATGATAGACAACCTAATAATCAGTTTTGAGAGTGAAGGCATAACCCACGCCCTCAATGTTCCTACAAAGGACATAAATCTGCCTTACAACCTTGCAACGACATTCACAGAGCTGATAAAGCATTCAGATGCCAATGCAGAAATGATAATCGAACAACTTGAAGTTAAGTTCCCAAGTATCAAGGCCGACCGTAGCGACGAACTGGAAATAGAGAACAAGGAACTGAAAAGGTTTGTAGAAGGAATCCGGGCTTTCGTAAAAGACAACAAACTTTATATGAAGAAGGGAGCGAACTGTCCTTACTATCAAGACAACCCTCATGTGTGTTCTACATTCTGTCTTGAATGTGACTCGTGTCTGGACGTGATTGAAGACTGTGGTGTGATCTGCAAGGAAACACTGGCAGCGGCAGATATTAGTTTTCCCCCAGCCGATGACTGTTAACCAGATAATATGGACAAACACATTCCATCACATCTTATTCCTTTCCTCGATGAATACGAGCGTCAAAACATTTCTGAAATGGAGGAGGTATTCTCCATTAAGCAGGACGGAATGACACGTGCCGAGCGTAGAGCATATCAAAGAATGCTTGCAAAGCAGAGCAAAAGAAAACATTAACTCTTAAAGACAGGAGCTTTAAACTAAAAAGATATGACATTAGAAGAAGCAATAGAACACTGCAAACAAAAAGCAGACGAACTAAGTATTTGTAATAAAGATTGTTCTTTGGAACATAAACAATTATTTATTTGGCTTAGTGAATTGAAAGCTATTAAAGAAATGATAAATGACAAAAAAACAGAAGATGCCAAGGACGAAATCTTTGAGGATAAGTTCTTACTCAACGGTACAGAAGTAATCTTTAACGATGAGGATGAATATAAAGAAGAAATGTATGATAGCGGTCAAATCAAAGAAGCTATTGGTCTTGGTGCTAAGTGGGCTATCAATGAGTTCTTGAAGGACTTATGGCATGATATTTATAAAGAACGTATTCCTCCTCATAAAATGGTCCTAGTTGAATACACTTTTGAGGGAGGCTTTCATTATAAGTCTTTAAGACTCCCAGATGATAACTGTTGGGTTAAATCGTTTGTACAAGAAAAAAGAGTAAGACGTTGGCTCTATATTGATGATTTATTCCCAAAGGAAGGAGGTGAGTAATGATGTATCGTGATATTGATGGGTATTACCTTTATCAAAGGGCACCAAAGTTTGTAGTTAATACCACTTCTCCAAAGGAGTTTGTAGTTAATACCACTTCTCCAAAGCAATATGGTCAGAAACTTTTAAATAGAAAGCGAGGTAGAAAATGATGTGGGAAGTAAAATATCGAAATAATGTATATGAAGAAATACATTATGTACATTATCCTTATATAGACCACAGAGGAAATGCTACAGACCCTTGGGAATTATGGCATAAAGATTTTGTTCCAGAAGGTCATGATGATTCTTTTTATGACTATCTCGGAGCAGAATTAGTTGACTAACCATCCTGCAAAGGATATAAATAGATAGTAATATGGAAGATTATCAGAAAAGAATGCAGAGTGAGTATGAAGAGTTGAATGACAAGACTAAGAAGTTAGAGTTATTCTTCTTCAATCACAAAGACAAGGAACTGAACTTGTCTAATGACGAAGTGGTAGATATGCGTTTGCAGCTTTATGCAATGCAAGCATATCGTGATGCTTTAGGTCGTAGATGTTTCAGACAAGGTATTGGAATTCCAGACTTTGAAAAGTTTAATCGTGTTCAGTAACTAAACACCCTCTCCTGTAAAAGGGAGAGGGTAAAAGAAGAGAATATGATTAGATTTGAATATCGTATATATTGTAACGAGTATAAGATAATAAAAGTAAGCAGAAAAGCTTATATTATTAAATACATTGATTACCACCAACATCTTTATTGGCAGGTTAAGGAACATAAGTTCAAGTCTATGTTAAGAGCAGAGAAATATATTAAAAATCATTTTCTCGTGGAGGATAAGAAATGAGTAAAATTAAGGAATTAGAAGAATTGGAGGATTGATATGACAAAGAAAGAATTTGAAAAGCGCATGAGTGCGCTTAACGAAAAGCGAGTGGCAATCCTGAAGGAAATGGTACAATTGCAGGAGGATTATATTTCCAACTATCCAGTAAAGCCAGGCGACAAGTGTGTAGATGAGCAGGGCAAGATATGTTGGGTTGTAGACATGAGATTCTGGGAAGCATCATCAACATGGATGCGTATACTTGTGAATCCAGCCAGGAAGGACGGCACGCGTTCAAAACGCGAGGAATACGCCTACGGTGAAGTTACTAAAGTATAACAATTAAAGAAGAAATGGAGGTGTAGATATGTATAATGATAAGCTTGCTGAAGAAGATTTAATAAATCTTAGAGGTTCATTGAACTTGCTTTGTAACAGATACGAAAAAAAGATAAGAGTAGAAGAGTATAGGGCAGTGGAAGTTGTGAAAAGATTTATTGATAGAATGTTGGAAGTTTAACTGCCTTCGGGCATAAATAGATAGAATATGGTAACATTATTGACAATTTTAGGAACTGTTTTCCTGATAGTTAGCGCATTATTTTGGTCTGAAACACCAAAGTTAAGAACGGTAAGTATTATAGTAGCATCTGTAGCTGCAATACTTATGACTTTATGTTATGTAAGTGCCGTACTTGCGCAATATATGATAGAGTTTACGAAATAGAATAACTAATCATCCTCTCCTTGGTGACACGGGGAGAGGGTAAAAAGAAGGAAATATGGATGCAGATAAAATAACATTAGGTAGTTATATTGCCTATCTCAAAAGTATGTATCGGCGATATGGCAATATAAGTATTACGCAACTAAAGCATATAGAAAGAAACAGAAAAAAGGAGAATAAGCAATGAGCAAAGAAAAAGCTATTGAATTAATTAAAGACTCTTTATTAGAAATTCCAGACATTGACGCTGATAGAGGCTATTCTATAGCTATGGCAGGTAAAAGCTTAATGAAAGAAATGCTCCCGATGAAGATTAGTAATTGGGAGTCTATAGTGTACAGCGAGGAACTTAATTGTCCTAATAAGGAGTGTGATAACAAAAGTTGTCATAGTGAAGCAAGAAATATTATCGGATGGTGTGATACTCCTTACGGCTATATGATGGTCTGTGAATGCAAGAAGTGCTTCACTAAGTATCGCTTTCATGGCACTATAGATGGCAAGTTTGATTTTGATAACTTTGCTGATAATTTTATGATGCGTATTGAAATAGAAAAGGAGAAATAGTTATGAAAGAATTTTATGTCATGCTTGCCCTAATCATTCTATATATAGCTTTCATGGGTGGAGTTATAGGTTATTTAATTGGTAAATATTGGAAAAAGAAATAGCTTATGAAGATAGAAAATATCAAGTTCAAGGCTAAACGTCTTGACGGCAAAGGATGGGTTGAAGGTAGCCTAATCAGAAGTACTACTGGGATAAAGGAAAGAGCCTACATAGTAGATAATTTTAGTAGTATGAGTGATTATAGTGTTATAGGTGTTAATTCTTATACCGTCTGCCAGTTCACAGGCTCACAGGATTGTGAAGGAACTTCTATCTATGAACATGATTTGCTCAGACATGAGAAGACATGCAGCACCTTTGAAGTAGTTTGGAATCAAGGCAACACTAGTTTTAGCTTGATAAATATAGAAAACCCCGTTCTCTATCCATCAAATACTTTTGGAAGAATGTTACATAATAGACGTTTAAAAGTTATTGGCAATAAGCTCGATAAGGAAAAGTAAAATGGGAATATCGAAAAAGCAAAGAGATAAGATTTGGAGTAATGTTCCTCGGCTTCTTAGCAAAGAAGAAATTGAGGAGCTAAGCAAGGTAATAAATGACCTTTATTATGATGTCCAAAAAATAAAATATAAGTATAGATAAATTTAAACAATTATGACAAAAGAAGAAACAAAACAGCGCATCGCCGTCATGCAGGCATACGTAGACGGCAAGCAGATACAAGTTTATGAAACCTCTTTAGGGAAATGGTTTGACACCGACGCTCCTTCATGGATTACCAGTAAGCGATTCCGCATCAAGTCCGAGCCTCACTACCGTCCCTTCCGCAACGCCGAAGAATGCTGGCAGGAAATGCTCAAGCATGTACCGTTCGGGTGGGTGCGTACCAATAGCCATGGTTTTTATAAGCACATAAACAACCTATTGGCAAATACTATATCCTTCCAAGAATCAGAAATCGCAGAAAGTGGTAATTTTGAATGGTGTCTATCAGACCTTTTTAAGAGTACTACATTCGCCGACGGAACCCCTTTCGGCATTAAGGAGGATTAGGTATATCACAGAGCCAGCAATCACGGAACCTATAAGGTTTAGCATGACACAAGAAGAAGAGAATCAGCATATAAAGAAACTGAAAGACGCAGGGTTCGACTGCGGCAGCAGCATGTCAATGCTCGAAGCTATACAGCTCTTGAAGCTATCGAACAGAGAAGCAGAGAATGGTTCACGGAAAATTTAATAAAACAAAGCAACAATGAAACAGGCAGATTATATCAGACTGACGGCACAGATTGCCATACTGAAAGAAATCGCCGTTGATTACAGCGGCAAGACGATAGACAACATCATACAGCAGCTCGAAGCAATTAAAAAGGAGGTAGAATTTTAATCTTATAAAAAAATGAGCAAAAAGAAAATTTACATATCATCACCAATCTCAGGCTACAATCTCAACGAGCGACACAAGTTCTTCGCACGGATCGAGAACGAACTGACAATTCTCGGCTACAAGGCAGTCAACCCGATGACTAAACCGCTGCCCGACTCTGCTCCGCACACGGAGCACATGAAAGAGGACATACGCCTGTTACTCGGCTGTGACGGCATCATCGTGCCTAACCGGTGGCGTTGCTCGAAAGGCTGCGAAACAGAACGCCGTGTGGCTGACGCTTGCGGAATACCGGTCGTCGGCGTGATAGGCGAGGCGCACGATTTACAAATCATAAATGCAATATAATCATGAGCACAGGCTATTTAACAAGTCGCGCCCCGAGAAGAGCGTATGTTATCGCGCCAAGCGTAAAGCAGAAAGAGGAGTTGTTAAAGAGTATTGACCGCTATTGTTCGCTGTATTACATCACAATGGGGTCGGCGTACAATATTGCCCAGACAGCTATGATAGACGCTTTGGGCGCAATTAAAGAGGACAAGAAGCTGTATCGCCAAAAGACAAAGCAAAGCATCAACAAGGCTCTTGCCGCATACAACACATGGGATGCGAAGATGCGCTTTGTCCTCGCCGACCGCTATCAGCTTTGGCTTGACCTGTCTGACGCGTCAGAGGCAGAACTCAAACCGCTCGTCACAACGCTCTATTACTGCATCGACAACTACTTCTTGAAAAACCAGGTGCCGAAAAGCAAGATCGTCGCCCGCATGGAGGCGGCAATGGTGCTGATAGATGTTGCGGTAAGCCTGTTCAGAAACCTTTTTGACAATGTCCGGAAGAAGATAGGAGTAGACTTGCGCCCCGCGTTCAACGAAGGCAACGCTCTTGAGCTGCAACACAACTGGAACAACGCCATGCAGTCCGTCATTAATACGATACCAGGGATGCCTGATATTGACATCAACGATGATGCGGACAGCGTTCAGGCAGCGAAGAACATCATAACGAAACTCACTAACGAGGGCATCTACGACCGCGCAGGAGAGTATGCGTTACAGCTGAACCCTGAGTATAGACCGGAAAACATCGGAGAGTAGACCGATATCAACCGCGCACGGGCAGCAGGAGTAACATCTTGCTGCCCGTGCGCGTTTTTTTTTGTTCACCTACCCTGCAACGTAAACGCCCGACCGTACAGCAGCAACGTCAGAACAATCAGCGTATAGTCCGCTATCTGTGTCGTTTCCGAAATACACAGCGTACCGTGCCCTAACCTTATCAGAATAACTCCTGCAAGATACAGGAACGGTATTCGCCACACCCAACCGAACTTGAAAAGAAAGCTTGCAGGCAGCAGAACGGCTGGCAGCACGACATACGCCAATGCGTATAACGACACCACCAAAACGGCGTTCTCGTTCAAATCCAAACCCATTGATGCGGAGTTGTGGTGAAACCAATGCACGCCGAACCAGTGTAAGACCATAAGGAGTATTGGGATTGCTCTTATGCCGATTCTGTAAAACCAGAACAGCTTTTCAGCAAGCGTATTTGTCTGTATTGTTTTCATACCGCTAAATTTATGTTAGTTTCTTGAATATCCGTTCGCATAGTTCTCCCATGATATAGCAAGCCTGCTCGCCGCTCATATCAATATCGTACGCTTCACAGATGTGTGCCGTAACGTGCAGTAGTTCGTGACCGATTGTGTTCACCATCTCGCTTTCTTCTTCTGAGTGTCCGATAGTAACCACGCTCACCTTGTCCTTAACGTTGGAGTAGGTGAGTCCTCTGCTTTCGCCGCCGCTTATGAAGTGGCGGTAGGCTTTGCTTGCCGCCTCGCTGCCACACCCGATAGTCATAAGCTCGTTGCACAAATGTACCGCGTCGCCGCTGTCATACCCGATAAAGCAACGCACGTTCCAGTCGTACTTGTCAAGCCTTATGTCGCGCCTAATCATAACAAGTCCTCCCAAGGTATAGGCATACCATTGTGGCAGCAGTCAGCATAGAAGCGGTTGAAGATGAAGCCGTCTTTCTGGTCTGTATCATCAACCATATCTTTCACATACTGCGCCATTTGCTGCTCGTCTTTTATTGACTTGCCCCAAAAGTCCGCCTTGCACATGTTTGCCACATACACATGGTCGTAGCCGACGAGGTTTTCGAGCTGCAAGCCGTTCGTTTGCAACATCTCCTCAACCTTTTCTTTTGGCAGCATCTCCAAACGTTCCTCCTTGCCCGTAGCTGGGCTAATCATTCGCATTTGCTTGACTGCCCACTCACACATCTTCTTGTTGAAGTGATAGCCATTGTATCTCAGATATGCTATCATCCCCTCGGGCTTCAAGTCGTACATATCCAAGGGCATCTTACATCTTCCCATAGTCTTTAGGTTTTAAAGGACTGGCAGGGAAACGAACTTCCCTACCAGTCGGGTTAATTACTTAGTAGCGTCTGCGACCACGATAGCCGCCGCGTCGTTCTCCGTAGCGACCGTCATCATCGTCGTCATCGTACATATCACGCTCGCGGCGTTCGCTATCGTGTCGCCAGTCGTCGCGATAGTCGGGCATAGGTGAACGCTCGCCGTATCGACCTTCGCCACGTTGCAAGCTGTCGAGACACGCCATTGCCTTACCGCCATAGCGCAAGCACTTCTCCACGTTCTCAACAAGCTCGCCCATCTTGTTCTCTGTGATTTCTATCATATACATAGCTCTTGCATTTTAGTTATTGCTGTTTGACTTTTTCAGTGCCTTTTGCAGCATACTCTCAATGTTTGACAGAGTGCCCTCCATGCCGCAGACCTTGCTTTCGAGCTGAGATATTTTCTGCTCTTGCTCTTTGTCTTTGGCAATCTGAGGGTTGAGAACACACATTATCTTCTCGCAGTTACATACCACTTTCTCGTGATAGTCCTTGCTTGCAAGCACCTCCTGCGAGTGTCGTAACATCGCTTCCACTTCGGCAATCATCGCTTCGCGACTTTCGCTTACTACCACATCGCCAGAGTTGGCAATCTGTCCGTTCGAGGGCAGCTGCTTGAACTCCGCTTCGCCGTCGGGCAGCTTCACCTTCACATCGACAACCGTTTCCATAGGCTGTGTTGTAAACTGCCCTGGTTGGTAGGTTGGAAACTTCGGCTGCGGATTACTTACGCTTACCACCTGTCCGATTTTTAATGTCGGCTCCTCTCCTTTCTCAAGCACATAGAATATGCTGTTTGTTCTTAGTCCACTGAACATAATACAATTCGCAATTTAGTTATTAAACGATACCCGTCATTAGTTGAAGGGTACTTGTATCTCTCTCGAACCAGAACTGAAACACACCAGTTCCGGCTACATCGGCAACGGTCAATGCCGCACCATTGAATTTGGTCACAGCCTGTGTCGCACCGTTGGTCTCAAAGAGGATAGGCAGCGTAGTTGTCGTACCAGTCGGTATTGCCTGTTGCAGATTAACGAATATCGTTCCTCTGTAGTTGGCATTTACGAAAGCATGGTTCTTAAAGGTGAACACCACGTTCTCTGCATTTACCTTTACACCAGTAGAGCCTATCGCTGCTGACCCTCTTCTGTTGACCCATGAAAAAGGATAGCCCCAAATCATAGTCTCGCCCTCCAATTATGCTTTAGTTCCAAAAACCTGCACCGTTTACAGCGTTGAAACCATACAGTCCCATCTGAGCTGCTACACAGTTAGGGACAGCTGTAAATGGGCTGTAAGCTACAGTCGCTGTCTCTGGCAATTTGCACTTGATGCCAGCTACCTCGGTCTGCAATCCTGCCAATACCGCATTGATAGGCGCTATTGCTTGACCTACAATCTGCGAAGTCATAGCAGAAGACTTGAAGGTACTGTTCTCCTCGCGCAGAGCGTCAATCTTGTTCTGCATCTCACGCATCTCAGCCTGCTTCTGACCGTTTACGATGGTCTGAGTGCTGTCCTTGATTGCGTTGTGCAAGTCGCAAGTCTGACGCTGTGTCTCGTATGCCACATTAGAGAAGCCACGCTCTTGACCGACAGCCACGTTGTTGATAGCGTTTGTCAAAGCACCTGTCTGCTGACACATCGCTAACTTTACATTACCGTCCATAGCCGTGATGGCGTTGTTTGTCTTGCAGCAACACTCAGCCAACTGTGTGGCAATGGCATTGTTGCCCTGCATCAGAGCCGTGATAATCTGGTTGGTGTTCATGCCCATCTGACTGCCGATGTTGCATACTTGCTGGCCTAAACTGTTAATAGCAGCCATAACAGCGTCGCTCGAAGTGTTGAGTGCTGTAGCCAAGCTCTGAACATCATAACCATTGCGCTGAACAGCTTGCATGATTACAGCTGTATTGGCGTCGTTGTTAATCATAGGAACTACTCCGCCCTGTCCGTTAGGCATCATGCCGCCTCCAAAACCGCCTCCAAAGAAGTTGCCTCTACCCATGATGATAAAGAGCAACAGGATAGCGAACAGATTATCACCCCAACCATTGCCATTGCACTTACCATTGCAAAGAGCAAACAAGCTTGGGTCTATGCCCTGCTTCTGCATGAGTGCTGGGAGCATAGCCAAAATGCTATTAAGACCGCCACCAGTACCAGGTCCATTTTCACCGAATACGTAAGTTTTACTCTCCATAATAACAATCTTTTTTCAGTTTTTACCTTAATAGATTTACTAACACTATTGTAACGTTACAGGCACAAAATTAGCGTGTTACGGGCAATAAAGCCATAACACGCTCATACTTTTTATTACTATTTGTAAATCAGTTATTTAGGTTGATAGCATATACTATCATTTCTTATGCTTTTTCCTTATGAATGGTAGTATATCGCATTTCTTCCACCATCTAACATGACCTCCTACGTCTTGCTGTCCGTTTGGAATATCTCCTCTTTTTACCATTCTGTTGAGTGTAGCTTCACTGACACCAAGTTTACGTTGTACTTCTTCCTTAGACATCATGGGATTCATCAGATTGGGAAGATAGTCTTCGCATAATTCTTCTATATCCTCGTCAGACATTCCGCAAGCTGTTACCTTTTCTCCATTCTTCTGTTGTTCCCATGCCTTCATACAGCTCTCATAAAGAGATTTCAGTATGAGAGCCAAGGTGTAATAATTAAAAACTTTCCTTTTCATAACCGTTCGCTTTAGAAGAAAATTCTTTTTCCTATCCTTGTTCGTGTTAAGAACCAATCTACTGCCCAATACAGATAAAACAGTCCTGTCATTACTATAACAGACATACACGACATTACCATTTCATTAGTGGTATACCAAGACCAATATGTAAGATGTATAGCATTTACACCGAAGTAGTAAAAGAACGGAATCCTGTATACCCAACACAGCCAGAAAAATCTACTGAACAGTATAAGCACTATCGGCAGCAGATACAGCAAAACATATATAAATGTGTAGCTTGGCCAGTGTTCAGAATGCACGATAAACATTTCCCTCGGATTCTGCGAGAAGTCCCACATAGCAAAACTATGCCATACCATTATACATATAGGTAGCCATTTAGTTATCCACTTGATGAATTTTAACAATCTTCTTGAATAGCTGTTACCACTCATTATTAATAGCGAGATAACCTCGCTCACGTCCATCCCATCTAAGACAGAAAGGAGTGCCTTTTTCTTTTCTTCTGTCATAATCGTTTAGTTTAATATCTGATATCGTGCAAATATAGCAAAAATTATCAGAATGTAGTTAATTTGATTGTTAATTCTTTAAACTATTAGCATATACTTGATTTATACAGCGATATGTCACATAAAAGCAGTATGTTATTACAATTTAAAAACAAAAGCCTTGCCTATCCTCTACGGACGGGCAAGGCTCACCTGAAACAAATCTATTAACCTTAAATTAAAAAACTAATAACTAAAGCCATCAATCATATTTATCAATCCAAACAATTTCCTTTTCTTATTCCTTCTTCCCGCTGCTCTTCAGTCTTCCTCTCGCATATCTGAGAGTCAGCAGAAGCAAAGCGCCTATTGTCACTACAGCGACGCAGGACGCGATGGGCTTCTCGATGTTCCTTTCCCACCAGCTCAGCTTTCTCACCGTCGGCACAGGCACGTCGTTGCTGCTTCTGCCTATGTTCGCCAGCGAGTCCACTTTCGCCTTGTACGCCTCCAAGCTGTCCTTCATTAGCGTGTTCAGCGAGTTCTCCACGTATCTGTCCCTCCAGTGCCAAGTCTCCGTCTTCTTCACGTTTCCCACTTCGTCCACGGTCGTAGCCGTCGAGTCCCTGCTCACCGTCCTGTCAGTATTCGTCCTCTCCACGTATCTCAGCACGATGCGGTCCCTGTACGCCGTGTCCTTCACCACCTTCGTCACCCTCACGCTGTCCGTTCTTGTCAGCACCGCGGGCTTCTTCGCACCGCAGCCGGTCAATAGGCTGACCATCAGGCAAAGCAGCATTCCCCACAGCGCTCCTACAAATTTACTATATAATTCGTCCATCATAGCCGTTTCTCCTTAAAAACTTCATTCTTCTTCACTCTTTTTCATCGCCTCCTCCACAGCCTCGCCGATATCCTCGTCTTTCTTCTTCATCAGCGCTATGAGGAATCGCTTTATCGAGAATCTGTTCTTCACCCCGTGCAGCTCACACACATGCCCGACGATGGAGTCTACCTCCCACATACATCCGAACCCCAATCCTACTGCCGCCGTCACCACATGGTTTGTCCATCCCAGCGGCTCGAAGATAGCCAGACCGAGCACCGAACCTAATATCAGATAGGTGATATAGTCCACCGCCTTGTTACACGTTCGCCGTCCCGCCCTCGAAAAGCGGAAATGCTCATGCTTATGCAGACTCTCGCTCACACCGAACCAGAAGTCCGCCACTATCAGCACCACAATCAGCACCAACATCCACCTCAGATCGAAGAGAGCCGAAAGCGCCTCCCCTCCCATCGTCCCTATAACGACGGCCTTACCCGTCCCCGTAGTCAAATTATTAACCATCCTTTCAATCTTTTTTTTACATTATGTCCTTATATTCCTCCACAGCGTTAAAGCAAGGACAGCTCTTCAGCCATTTCTTCGGCGTGTCCTCGCCCCAGATGCTGCGATGTCCCATTATTCTTGCGTCAGGGTATTTCTGACGGAGTATACCGAGGAGTTTGCGCAGGGAGGCTTTCTGCTCGGGCGTACGGTTGTCCACGGCAATGATTTTCTTGCCTTCTCGGTTGATGCCGCCCACGTAGGCGATGTTTATGGCAGTGGCGTTGTAGCCTTTCACTCCGTTGCTCACTTCCTCCACGGCGAGCATCTGGTGTATGCCTCCGTCTGCTGTCACTACATAATGGTAGCCCGGCTGCTTCCATCCCTTTGCCTTAAACTCAGCCCAAAGCTCCTTCACTCCCCAGCTCTGGTTACTTGCAGTGCAATGCACGAAAATGCGTTCAATCCTTCTCACTTTATAATTTATTAGTTATTACTTATTATTTATCACTTGCTGCTTGTCCGCTCCTTCACCCCATTATCGCAGCCACCACAGCAGCCAGCATCAGCCATTCATTGCCTTCTTGTGTGCCGCCGTAACGTCGAAGCATTCAAGAGCATACATTTTCAACGCCGAGTTCACTTTGATTTCCATGTCAAATAGAGTTCATTATTCCTGCCGTCTTCAATGCTTTTATAATAGCGTTTACTTTGTTTATTACGGTTGTTAAGGATGCTGAGGAAGACAATTCTGCCTGCGCCGGCATTTTCCTTGTCGGTATATTGTCAAGATTATACTCCTTTTCTTTTGTTCCTGTCAAACCAAACCACCATTGTGGAGAAGTTCCAGCACCTGACGCGAAACGCACCTGTGGCAGTGAATTTGACAAAGATATAACCGCTTTTGTATCTCCACCACCAAACGCTATCCCCGACGCATATCTCTGTGCATACCAAGATGGAGCATTCAAGGCTCCTTTCAATGCCTTTATCCAAACACCTGTCGCATAGTCTTTTCCTATCATATCCCATCCACCTGTGGTTGTATTGGACAGTGCTACATACATACCCAAACTTGACAAGGTGTGTGTATGTGACGTTGCAGATTTATCTGCTAAAGCATTGTATATTACCTTGTTCTGTACTGGGTTGGTCGATGTACTGCTGAGAGCCGAGTCAACCGTTATGTTATTGTTGGTTGTTGCAAATGTCGTATTGCGCTTAAAGGTTAGCTTGTTGCCATCTATCGTGACATCAGTGATGGCGTTTCCGCTACCTATTGTCTCTACCTTGTTGAAATAGGACGAAAGCATTGTCTTAAGCTTCGTCACAAGGTGGGAGAGTCCTTTATCGTCAAGATATGCCATAGTAGAAAATTGAGCCACGCCCACCAATAAGGTGAGCGTAGCGATGAATTAAAAATTAGAACAATGATTCGATGTAGGTCTCGTCTATCCTGCCGTTGATAATGACAAGACCGCCTGACGTAGCGTCAAGCATATACAGGCTTGTGCCCATTGAGTAAATCTTTCCTGCCGTAGGCTTGGTCAGTCCGCCGGAAAGAGTGCCATACATGTTTCCGCTACTAAGCGCAGTATACTGTGTCGAGCCGACAACCTCAACAAAACACTTCTTGGTTGTGTTGAACATTATCTTTCCACGTGTTACAGAACCTCCCATGGTGGTTTCTCCAGATGTCATTCCGCCGAACTCAACCACGCCGTATGCGGATGTGGGGATAGCGCCCTCATTGACCATCATGGTTTTGCTGTCGTACACACCGTACACATCATCAAGTCTCTTCCAGTCGTCTGCTGAAATGAGACCGTGGAAACCTTCCGAGGCATCCCACAGATGGCTGTCCTTGATGTGTCCGTCACCGTCAAGAGCAGCTACACCGTTATTTGCACCCTTCTGGCTTAAGGGTATCTGCGCCTCGTTTGTTACGTTGCCAAGACCTACCTGATCTTTGGTGACTCCGTGCGGATTCTTCTTGTTGTTGGTGTGGGCGGTAAGATTGTCCTGAATTGTATTTATCTTAGCTGTGACAACCTTGTTCTGCACCGGATTGGTCGATGATGTAGAGAATGCTGCATCCACGATAATTGATGTCTGCGCCTCACCCAATTTTTCCCACTTTGATGCGTCGTATGCTGCCGTTGTGTCACCTGTATAAATATACTCCGCATAGACATTCTTTTCAGCTGTGCTTGAAGCAAGCTTCAAGTAAATCTTCGTGGCATCAATGTTTGATGTAGGAAAGTCAGTGACAACCTTGTAGAGTGACAGGTCTATTTTGATGTTACCAGAACCCACGACGCTCTCACCGTTAATTGTCTTCATTGCCGGCATCTGTGCCGCTGTAAGTTTGCTGTCAGTGCCGAGAGTTGCCACGCCGTTCGCCTTACCCTTCTCCGATGCAGGTATCTGCTTAACGTTGTCCACGTTAGCCAAGCCCACATCAGCCTTTGCAATCACTGGGTTAGTGGAAATCTTTTTGCCGTTGATGGTATAGCCATCTACAGCTGTCTTCACTGCTGCGGAAGAATGATCCGCATACTCTTTGGTCTTAAAAACGAGTTTTGACAGACCTTTCTCGTCTAAATACTTTGCCATAATTCTTAAAAAAATTAATTAATAAAACATTGATATATAGATTGTAAAAAATCTCATTGTAATGCTATATGCTCTCGTTAAAGGCATCATCAATGCCCTTTAGGTCTATTGCTTCTGTTTTAACTTCTTCCAACGTCTCAACACGTGGTTTCAGTTCCTTCATTTCCAAATTCAAAGAATCAACATCTTTACGCACTTCCTTGAAAGCCTTTGTTACAGACGCATTGGCGATGGCGTTGTATGACTCTTCGTTTAATTCCACATCTATTGTTACTTGCGCTGCTCCACCAAGACCTATTTCCGACTCTATGAGAGCCGTGACGGTTTCTACTTGCGAACCGACACAATCATTTTTAGTCTCCATAACAGAACTATCCTGCTGTGCCACAAGCTGCCATACGTCAATTTTATCTACAGTGTTCATGCCTCGTTCGCCGTCGTTCTCAACTAATGTGAGGGTGTACGCTCCAAGGTAATGCTGCGTAGAGCCGTAGCATGTGCCAGCGATGATACCGCCTGGTTCTGTATGCCAGTCAATATCACAATGACGACCATACGTATTACGCAGTAGAACCTTGACAGTTTTCCCCTCAAAGCTTTCTGCCTCTCCACCACGTTTGACAGTCCATCGAAAGTTAATGTCATTGCCTATACGTATCTTTTTCATATCTTAATATTTTATATTTTCACACAATATCCATTCCATACTATTTTATAGTTCTTTACCGATGATTTCCCAAGAGCCTCGGCGAGGCTCATTACGGCAGCGCCTTCCTCACCACTCTCTCCCAGTATATCGTCTCATATCCGCTCTCCTCAGAACTGCTTCCCGTGTTCTTTACCTTACACGTGAGGTAAGCCACATATCCGCTCTTGAGCGTGTAGGGATATCCGGTGTAATCGCCGCTATCCCAGTTCGGAGCTGTCCTCGACGTACCGTAAAGCGTGATGCCGTTGCCGTTTTCGCAGCGGATGATGATAGTGTTGCCTATCACCTCACGCGCCCGCTCGTAACGTCCGTCAGTGTACGGATGCGTTATAGGCTCTGCTGTCGGGAGCACAAGCAGTAGATACATCGCAGCTCCGTCAGCATCCTCGGGAGTCGATTGGATGACGAAGTTCGAGCCTATCTTTTCCCAAATCGGATTATATGCGTCACTCATGCCGGAGTAGGTGTCCTTCTCGAAGTACTCGTAGAAGTTCTCCTTCGTTATCACGCGCTTTAGGTTTCTTACGAGACCGTCGAAGTAGCCGTTCGTAGCGTATATCGAACCCGTGAAAAAACCATCCTCCGTTATCCTCGCCGTCACCTTGCCTTTGTTGTCGTTCACCTCGAACGTGTCCGCCGTAGCCTTGATGATGCCGTTCTTGATGTCGATGCCTGTTGCCACAATAGCATCGTCTATGGTTACGTCGTAAAGCGATAGACTCCAGCCTTGATATGTCTCGCCTTCTTCCAGCATCGGACGACACAGGTCTATCGCTCCGTTCTTTCTCACGCTTGTCTCTATCAGCAGTCGGTTGCATGATGCCGGCACGCTCACCGCCACCTTGTACAATACCCACACGTTCAGCGTCTGACTGTCTGGGAACGTGATACGTGCCACCTCCGTGCCCGTCACGTTGTTGTTGTATGTCTTGATAGCCACGTAGCTGCCGTTGTCGGGCTTCACCGTCATTCTCATCCACACGCTGAATATGTATTTTGTCTGCGGCTTCACGCGTACGTCCTTGAAGTACAGGCCCGTCCAAGAGTTTGTCGTGGCTCCGCTACAATAGCATTGGGCGTAGTTAGTGCCACCCACACCCTGCGACATTATCGTCACTTTCTCCGTACCGTTGATGGGCGTTATTTCGTCATATTCCCTCAGTGCCGAACCTACGATGCAGTTACGCGCCATGTTCACCGTTTCCTCCGTCACCTTCAGCGATATCTCACGAGCCGTCTGTTCTATTGTGGATGACACTTGCTTCACCTCCTCCTGAGTGGCGTAAGTCCTCTTCACCTCACTACGAAAGCCATCCAAGGTCATAAGTAGCTGCGCAAAAGTCTGCGTTGTGCCTTCTGACGTTTTAAACTGAAACTTGTCCGCTAATGCGAATAACTCCTTACGTGAAACACAGAACACCTCTTTGCCTGCGAGCGAGTAAGCGCTGATACCTTGGCACATCTTAAACGATGGCGCATCATCGCCATAGGACGAAAGGAGGATGGCTGACTGGCGTGTCTTGTCGGAATCATTGCCCAATTGCACCATTTCGTCGCCCACCTGTGGCGCATCACTGTTCTTGTCGGCATTGGTGGCTGAGAGGTCTATGAAATCTTTACCAACATACACACATCGCCGCCAATAGTAGCGATTCTTGACATTACTACTCGTTCCGGACTTGACGTTGAATGTCTGGCAACGCACCAAGTCACCAACCGCAAACTGATTATCTATCTCCATGCCGTCCTGTTCCTGCTTGAAATAACAGCGATAGAAGTCAAGAGGCTCCGAGGAACCCTCAGTCCATGGAATATCGCCACGTGAGTACATTTTCACAGAAGTACACTTCAATGATGCCGGGGTGAGCACTATCTCTCCTCCTACATGACGCAATTCTCTAATGACAAGCTGAACAAACTCAGCAGCCTTACGTACCAACATACGGTCCACTTCCAGATAGGAGTCTTCTGTATTTCCGTAGTTTCCAAGCCTGAAGCCGCTACCAGCCGCACCTGTCTCGAACACTCTTGATACAAGCTCGTAAAGCGCAGCTTTTTTTAACGTAGCAGTTCCGTCCGCCGTAATACCAAGGGGGTTGTCGGCAGAACCCGCACCCAAGGCGATTCCTTTTAAGAATCTTATAAGGCCTTCCGCTGTGTCAGGGTCTGTCTTTGAGAGGAAGTATTTCGCTCCCCTGCTGCGTATCAGTCCTTCTATCTGTGCCGACGAGAGTCCCGACTTCACGCTCATCGTGACCGTGTCTATGGCGTCCTGCATCTTTTGCAGCGTTCCAACGTCCTTGTCTTCTTTGATGGTCACGTCATACGTAGGGATGCTGCCAAGCTCCTCACGGATGACGAGTCTTTCTATGACGCCGCTCTTGTCTATCTTCAGATCCGTGTCGCTGAAGTGCAGCAGACTGCCCGCCTTGAGGGTTTCGTAAAGGCTCACCGTCTTGCCGGTGGCGTCTGCCTTCGCCTTGTCATGCTGATACGCCATGAATATCTCGTCCACCTTCGGCTCGAACACGTATCTCGTATAGTCGTTCTTGTCCAGCCAGGCAAGGGCGTATTTCAGAAGTTTTGCCGATGCTGCCTCCACGTAAGAGTCGGGCATCTCTATGCCGGTCAGGACGAAGTGGTCTCCGCTTTCTATCTGGAAGTCCTTGTTCGGGAAGTACAGCTCCAAGGCGTCGTCCTTCACGCGGTCAAGGGTCAGCTTCCACACGCCGTTCTCCTTCACCGATCCGTTCACCTTAAACTCTCTGCCGCCGCACTTGCCGTCCTTCATGCAGATGGTGAAGTCCTCCTTCTTCAGCATGTTTATGTCGAAGTTCACCTTCTCAGAGAGTGTTATAGAGAAGGGAGGCACGGTCTGCCCGTCCTTGAAGATGCCGTTGTCCTTGATGGCGGAACCGCTGTTTATCTCGTCTATGCGCTGTCCGTCCACCGTCATTTCTTCGATGGTCGGATATATCTCGATGATGCCTTCCTTCTTGTTCTCCGTATCGAACATCACGCTGCCGTTTCTCACGCCAAGCTCATTGATGTTCACAGAGTCCACGTAGGGACGGTTCTTCAGTTCGGAAAGAAGGTGTTCCTTGCCGCTCGGGTTTATCCAAGCCTTCTCCTCTTCGGTAGCCTGTGTGTCCCACCATTCCTTTACGGACATCTTGGGGAAGCCCGGCAACATCAGTCTTGTCACTGCCATGTGGGACGGCATCTGGTCTGTGTTGACGGTCATGTTCTTCGAGGGGAAGCTCTGCTTGTTCACGCCTTGGAGGAAGAAGATGGTCTTCTCCATCTTTACGGCGGTGTAGAAGTTCTCCACGTCATTCATCGTCATTCCGTACTCGTCGTTTGACGAGTTCAGGATTATCGTGACCGTTCCCTCGCCCTCCTTTCGTGCTGACGACACGGCATAGCCTCTGCCTTCCACGCCTCCCGCCTTTACCGTCACGTTATATTCTCTGCTCTCCGCGGTCGATCCGTCTCTCACTGATGTGAAGTAGCTGCCCGCTGTCGTCCATTTGAGGTCGGAGAGGGTCATGTCCAGCACCACGCTGCTTGAAGAGGCTATGCGGCTCACCTTCGCGATTGTGCCGAACACATCAACGCACAGGTTGGCGTAGTAGTGTGTAGGAAGGTTCTTCTCGCTTCCGTAGGCACGCAGACGGGTGGTCACGGCTTGGCTGTCATCGGCGGTCTGCGTTATCTCGTACAGACCTCTGCGCTTGCCGTAGACAAATTCGTACGGAACTTCCAGCCCGGTAGTGTCCACGAAGACGTTGCGTCCTCTCACCACGAAGTTGATGTCCCATTTCGAGTTCACTAACGCGAGGGCGTTCCAGCAGTTCTGGTTGTCAATGGTCAGGGCGGTGGAGTCTATGACGGTCTCAGTACTACCCTCGCCGTACATCTCCTCCCATACGGTTCCGTCACAGCCTCGTTGCAGGCTGCGCTCCTTGTTTCGTGAGTACAGCGCCCAGAGTCCTGCACCCATCTGCTCGTCCATGTTCGCCTGTATGCGGTCCAGAAGGTCGTCCACGGTCTGCACGTAGAAGCCGAATTTTGGAAGGGCGGTGTAGGGTATTGTCTGCTCTTCCGTGTTCTCCAGTCCCAACACCACGTCCAGGAATTGCGCTCTCACAAGCTCGTCCTGCAAGGCGTTCAGCTTCACGTTCTCGTATCTGAAGGCGCTTCCGTCACTGCCGGCTCTCGCTGTCTTCACCTTGCCAGGGTCGTAGTTCAGCTCATAGCGCTCGCCACGGTATACGATGTAGTCGCCGATGGAGAAGCTTATGGGGTACGCGCTTTCGATGGTGGTCTGCACGAAACAGTCCTCCATCCAGCCGTCCGTCATCTCCACGGAGCTAAGCTCCACGGCATTGCCTTCCATGTCATTCAGAAGACTTCCGTCTTTATGGTACACTCGTATACGCTTTCTCATATCGTAAGGGTTATGTCGGTGACAGGGTCGTTCACCTTGAATGTTATCTTTATTATCAGCAAGTCGCCGTCGGCGTCTCTTACAAGCGTGGCGTCTTCGCCGATGCTCACGAAGCGCACGTTCTGCCTGCCTATCTTTGTGTAGTCGCAGTACAGCTTCATCGTGCCGCCGCGCAGATAGTCGAGGAAGGCTTTCAGGTTCTTGTTCGCCGTGTCCTTGTCACCCTTCATGCCGAACTTCACGCTCATCTCATAGGCGCTCATCTTCAGACCTTCGGCGGGTATATATTCGTCGTCGCCGTCCTCGTCCTTCCATTCGCGCTTCGAAGGCTCTTTTGCCTTGGTCGCCATCATGAAGGGAATGTCCATGCAGTACATGCCGAACGCCGAAATGGTGTCCGTTACGGCAGCTCCTGCCGTCTCTCTTTGCATCAACACTTTATAATATTGCATACTGCTCTCTTTTAGTCCCAAAATTAGTAAAAATATTGCATATATATACACTACTATGTGAGTATTTATGCAATATCCGATATTTTTTTATTCTTTCTTCTTCTCACGTACCGTCACGTCGCCTGCCGCCAGCTTCACCTCGCCGCCGTATCTGTATACGAACACCTTGGCGTGACCTTCCGTCTCGGCATACACCTCGCCCGCGTCCCTCAGCGTCACGAACACCCGTGCGTAGCCGGTCGCCTTCACTCTGAGCACGCTTCCGTGGCGGACGTACACCTCGCCCGCACCCGTACCGTCGAACGTCGCGTCGCATACGCATTCTCCGTTGAGGATGGTCATCGGGGCGTTCGTCACGCTGACGTTCTCGTCCGCCCACACGCCGTGGTTGTGTATCACGTCGCCGAACTGACGCTTTATGGTCTTCACGTCGGGCCAGTTGTGGTCGATGCAGAAGTCTATGCCGCGCACGAACTTCCTCACCATCTCGTCCTTCGAGGTGTTGTCCTCCCACTCGTTTGTCCACTGCTGGCAGAGGCCCAGTCCCATAGCCTCTGCCTTCATCTTGTCAGATAACTGTCTTTCTTTCATGTGGTTTCCTTTTTTATTTTACGTAAATCCTTGATGATCCGTTGCTTACCTTGCGCGTCCACGTCACTATCTCGTCTATGCGGTCGTTACGCACCTGGGCGAGCGTCACAAGCTGGTTCATGGCTGCAAGCTGACTCTTCTGTATCTCGCTCATCGCAGGAAGGAGCGACACGTTCGTGGCTATTGCCTTGATGTTCTCGCGGTTCACGCTCACGTCCAGACGGATGGCGTTCAGATAGGCGGCAAGGAGGTCGGCGGTCTCTTCCGTCACACCCTTTATGGTGTTCGTGGTCGATGAACTGCCGCTCTCGGAGAAGTCCCAGCCTCTGCGCTTCAGCTCCTCAAGGATGGCGGTGATGTTCGCCACGCTGTTCTCGCCGGCTGAGTAGAGGTCGGAGGCGAGCTGTGTCACGTCATACTCGTCCAGTTTGCCCTTCTTCTCTATCTGCTGCGTCAGGAAGTCGAGGGGCTTCTGAAGGGCTTGCTCCATTATCTTCTGCGAGATGATGTTCTTCGTGAGGTCCTTCACCATTTCCTTCGCCTTCTTCTTGTAGGCGTCGATGGCGTCCTCACCCTTTTCCCAGGCGCTCACCACGGCGTCTGTCAGTTGGCTCGCCCAGCTCTTCATGTCCACGCCGTACAGCTCCTTGAGGAAGTTCTTCGCGGCGTTCTTTATAGAGCGTTCCATTTCCTCTATCTGCTGGTCATAGTCGGCCAGCTTGTCCTTGTCCGTCTTCTTCTTGGCATCCTCGTTGGCACGCTGACGCTGTAGCTGGTCCCGCTGCGCCATCAGCCCCGTCAGCTCTGCCTGATAGGCGTTCGTCGGGTCTGCAAGGCTCTTCTGTGCCGCCTCGTACGTGTCCTTACTGTATTCACTCGGGTTAAAGCCGAGAATACGCATCACGTTGCTCTTCTCGCCCTTCTCGTAGCTGCTGACTATCTTGTTCATCTTCTCCGTCGTCTTCGCGTCCATACGGTAGTTATAGATGCCGCCCAAGCTGTCCTCGATGGCGTTCTTGATGGTGGTCTGCATGTTCTCAAGGGCTTTCAGCTCGCGCTCTGCTAACTTTATCTGACGCTCCTTCTTAGCGTCATGGGCCTTGGCGAAGGCGGTTATCGGACCTGTTATGATGCTTGCCACACCGCTCACCGCACCGCCGATATCACCGTTCTTCACGGCATTGAAGGTTTTCGAGACGCCACCCGTGATGGAGGCCAGTGACGACACCGCTGCCTGTGCGTCCTGCCATCCGTCACTCTCGGTGTCTATGCCGAGGGCGTCTGCCATGTCCTTGAACTGGTTGAAGGCGTCGCTTATGCCGTTGGCGATATTGGCTATTTCGCTGAGGGAGCTTCCGATGTTCTCGAAGCGCTTCTTCAGCGTCATGCCTTCTTCCACCAGCTTCTTGCCGATTCTGATAAGGTCTTCGCCGGTCACCTTGAGCTTCAGTCCTTCCGCCACAAGGGCGATGTCACCCTTTATCCTGCCCTCGCGGATCTTCTCCTCGCCAGCAGCCACGCTGGTCGCGCCCATTGAGATTTTCGCGTTGCCTTCTTCCGTCTTGCGCTCGGCTATGCCGGTGATGCCGCCGTTGAAGAAGCCCTTTCTGCGCTCGCTCAGCTTGCGCAGCTGCTCGTCTATTTGCTGTATCTGCTTCGCATACTCTCTTGCGTCGATGCTGCCGTCTCTCAGAGCGGCGTTAAGATGCAGGCGGATGTCTGCCGCCACCTCACGAGCCTTCACCTCTCCCATCTCGGTTATCGCACCGAAGAAGTTCAGGTAGTCCTGGCTCTGCTTGAACTGGGCGTCCCCCACCTGTCCCTTCTCCTTGTCACGCATCTGGCGGAAACGCTCGGCGGTGGAAGTGTCGCCGCGTCTGTCAGCCTGCTTTATGGGTTCGGCCCACTTCGCATCCACGGCAAGCAGCTTCTCCTCCCAAGTCGCCGTCTCCTTGATGGCGTCAGCGGCTTTCTCAAGGTAACCCGTATAGTTGTTTCTGACGAGGTCGGTTATCTTCTTCCACAGGTTATAGGCATCGGTGTTGTCCTCCAATGCCTTCTTGGCTGTGGCGTCGGTAGCGTCCAGCAGACCGTCTATCTTCCTGCCCGTCATTTCCTCGAACATCTGGGCCATACCGCGGGTCTGGTCGTCCCACATCATGCCGTCTCTGAAGGCGAGTGAGGCGAAGTCCTCGTCGCCGGTCTTCTCCATCAGCGCCTTATGGAGGTCTGCCTGACGGATGCCTCTCTCCAATATCTCCGCAAAGTCAGCGGCCAGTCGGTCTGCCTCGGGCTTCAGCATCTCGGAGTATTTCCATTCGCTTTTCTCCCTATGCAGCGCAGTGATGGCTTTCTTTCTCTCCGTAGTGGTGGGCTTCAGCGCCCCCTCTAACTTCTCCAGACTCTCTAAATACTTGTCGAAGCTAAGGTCGCCCACCTCAGGGAACAGCCCTCTGACCATATCGTCAGCCTTCTTGGCTCCCCAGTTAGGAAGTCCCTTATACTTCTGATACATCTGACGGGCTGACTTAAACGCATTAAGCCGCTCCTCCCAAGCCTTCAGCTCCTTATCCTCCTTGTCACCCTTGCCCTTCGGAGTCTTGTTGCTCTTCTTGTTCTCGGGAACATAGACATAGCCAAGTCCCATATAGGCGGCTTCCTTGAGGTCTTCATATTTCTTCTTGAGTGCCAGTCTCGTTGCCTCGTCGCCCTTGCCCTTCTTCTTGGCATCCTCCTCTGCCTTCCACATATTATAACGCTTCTCCAGTTCTGTCTTCGCGTTATTGCGGGCGGTGTACATATCGTTCACACCCTTCAGCAAAGGCTTAAGCTCTTGGAATTTCTCGGCATTATCCTTCCATTGCGTAATATTTGAGCCGAGCACATTATTATATATGCGTCCGGTGAACGGGTCGAAGTTGTCTATCATTCCCGTATCATACACAAGCTGTATCTTCGCTTCAAAGGACGAGTTGGCAAGGAGGCGCTGTAGTTCCGTCTCCCATTTCGGATAGGCGATGCTAAGCTCGCTGACGGCACCTCGCATAAGGTTCTCCACTTTACGCTTGCTTTCCTCATCCAGTTCCTTGTGCCCGCGGATTCTGTCGGCTATCTCGGGGAAGGCAGAGTCCACCATGTTCATGAGCTTGCTTGCGAAGGCTTGCTCCATGTCATTGTCCTTCAGACCAAGCGCACGGTTCAGAGCCGAACGTATCTGCACGGTGGCCTCCTCACTTGCGCCCTTCAGCGCGAGGAAGTTCTTCAGCATCGTCTGCATCGCCTGTTGTTCCTGCGTACTGTTGACGATATTCGGAAATTCTTTCTTGTATCTTGCGGCAAGCTGACCGATAAACTTGTCAAACTCTTTCACCGCATCTTCGTAAAGACCCATTTCGGTCTCGTTCACGCCGCCCTTTCCGAAGATAGACGAACGCTTTACGAGCGTCTCGGCTGCTTTTACGGCGTTCTCGGTCTTGTCGCGAAGGTCTTCATAGAGGTCTGAATCCTCCGACTTTTCCTGAGCCACCTTATTGGCTTCTTTCAGAAGCTTCAACTGCTCCTCAAGGTATTTCAGACGCTCCTTATGGCTTTCTATCTCCGACGCCTTCATTTCAAAGGCGTTGGCGCTTTCAGGAGCTATCTCTCTGATTTTGTCCTTGTAAGAGTCTATGGCATTGTCTATTTCCTTCTCGTTGTCACCGAGCACTATCTTGCTCACGTTATTGTCACGCATAAAGTCGTCAAGTTGCTTTATGCGGTCCTTCATTTCGTCCATGGTCTGCTGCATGTCCTGCTTCAGCTCCTGCGACTTCGATATAAGGTAGCTTATGCCGAATGTTACGCCGGATATGATAAGCCCCGGCAGACCGCCTATCGCGGACCACAGAGAAGCGCCCAATGCCTTTGCGCCCATTCCTATCACTCGGAATGACGCCAATGCGGAGGTCGTAAAACGGCCCCACATGTTCCTCATCGCGCCCATAGGATTAGCCATCATGCCGGCCATCATCATCCTCAACTGGACAAGCAGACGTCTGGCTCTCATGCCGAATGTGTTCATGCCCGTCTGCTGCTTCAAAAGAGCCGAATAGGTCAGATATTGCTGCTGTGTTATCTTGCCTGCAATGCGCAGACGCGCCAGCTCCGACTGGTTGAGCTGTTTTGACATCATCAGACTACGGAGGTCTGCTCCCGTTATCTTGTTCTTGGTAGACAGGATGTTACGTTCTATCTGTGTCAGATTCTCGCCTCGAAGCTGTTTCTCCATCGCACTCTTGGCCAGCCCACCCTTGGTGGAGAGCAAGCTCGAGGCGGTATTGCCCATCAGCGCCCTGCGCATGGCGTAGCCTGCTACGACAGCACCGACCGGCAGGGCAAGGGTGTGAAGCGCCTGCACGAGGGCGGTTGCGCCGTCAAGGGCGGTCTTGAAGAAGCTGCCCACAAGGTTGTTGCCGCTCGCAAACTCAGACAGCATGATTTCCCATGCGTCCTTCAGCTTGTTATAACGGCCAAGTAGAGTCTCACTGAGCACCTGCTGCATGTTGTAGAACTGACCGCCCGCATCGGTCATCTCCCAGAACACGTTCCTCACATCCTCGAAGTCCACACCGCGGTTCGAGATACGGCTCTTCACCTCACTCGTGCTGACCTTCTGGCCTTCCTTCTTGGTGTAGTATTCGCTCAACTTCTGAAGAATAGGAATACCGGCATACGATATCTGTCTCAACTCCTTGCCGTCAAGCCATCCGCGCGAACGTACCTGACCGAACGCCAATGCTATGCGCTCGAAGCTCACGCCCAATCCTGACGCCATGTCCGCCAGTCGCTTTGTGGTATCGTAAAGCTCGTCATACTCCACACCGTATGCCGCCAACTGCTTCACGTCTTTGTTCAGCTCGGAGAAGGTAAACGGAGAGTTCAGCGCCAGCTCCTTCGTCTGATTGAAAAGTATGTTGGCATTCTGTACGTCGCCGATGATGCTTTGGAGAGCAATGTGCTGCTTCTCAATCTCGCCGCCAGCCTGGATTATGCTCATCGCAAACTGCTGAGCGCCATAAACCAGGCCACCCTGCAAGAACAGCGACTTCAGATCCTGTAACGTGGAGTTCATCCCTAAGGAATGGTTCTTGGCCTGCTCAAATGCCTTAGCCAAATCCCCCCTTACCTTAGCAGCAGTCTTAGCCACCTCCTGCTGGTGTGCCCGCTCCAGCTCAATGCTCTTCTCCTTCTCACGGTTCGTCTTCTCCTGCGCAGCATTTATCGCCCTCTGGTCTTGCAGCACTCGTCCTGCCAGCGTAGTATCATGTCCCGAGCCTGTGCTTCTCAAACGTCCAAGAGCGTTAAGGTCTCCCGATGCAAGTCTGTCTTTGAGCGTCATAAGGTAGCGCATAATGCCGATAAGACGGCGTATCTCCGCCTCCGTCTTGCTCACGTCCGCACCCAATGCCACACCACGGCTAAACTCACTTCTCAACGCCCTCACCTTATTGCCAAGCGAGTCATAACGTCTCTCTGTTGCAGATATTTCGCTTTGTCTCTGCTTCTCAGCCTGCGCAAGTTCCCTTGCAGCCTGTGCCTCCTTGCGCTTCTCTTCCGCTCTTCGCTTCGCGTCGTCGCTTTCCGCCTTTCTGTTCGCCTTTTCCTGAGCCGCGTTCAGCTCTTTCTGCGCCGCTGTGGCGTTTGTCAGGTTTTCCTTCAGACGGTTCGCCTGCGCCGCATACCACTCGTATGCCGGTCTGTCTCCTTTGCCCATCATGGAGACAACGGTGTTCTCAATCGTCTTCTTAAACTTCGCAGCCTCGCTCAAAGCCTTGTCAAGCGCAGCGGTATTCACACCAAGCTCCAGTCCGCGCATACCCACACGCTCGCCCTTGCCAATGCCCAATCCCATCGACGCATACAGTCGCGACATCTTCGCCGTGTCCGATGCTATGCGTCTCTGTTCCGCCTCCGACAGTCTACGTGCTTTGTCTCTCGCATCCTTTGCCGCCTTATCTTCCGCCTTCCTCTTAGCTTCTTGCAGCTCCATATACCGCTTGGTATAGTCTGAAAGTGCCTTCAAGTCACGCTCCCTTTCCTGCTGCGCCGCCTTGTGCTCGTTCGCTATCTCCTGGTTTACAGCCCTCTCAACCTCAACCGTCTTACTCCTCTCTCTCCTATACGCGCTCTCCGCCACGGTTGCCTTCGTCATCTCAACGAGAACGTCAGAGATGAGGTTTCGCATCTGAGCCGCATCGGTCAGCATTGTCGGATTCAGCTTAGCAGCGTTAAGACGTGCCATGATCTTGTCAAGCTCCGTGATGCTGCCGCCAAGCATATCGGTCATAAAGCCTTTCCGTGTTCCCTCCGTCATAAGGTCACGAAGACGTGCCAGCTTCTCCGTCACACGCGCAAGGTCCGTCTCCACCTTCGCCGCGCCACCGCTGAACAGCGAAAGCGGATTATCCTTCTTAAACGTAGCCACGATGTCCTGCACATCCTTCTTCGCTACGTCAAGCAGTTTCTTGAAGCTGCCAAGCACATTGCTGTCGTCCACACCACCGCTTTGGAGAAGACGTGTCATCTCTTCTCTGAAGCCTTCCAACGACTTCTTGGCGTTGTCCAGACTCTTCGTGTCCACGTTCGGGTTAAGCGCCTTGGTATTGTCAAGTCTCTTCTCCTGACCGATGATGTCCTGAAGCAGCTTTATATAGTCAAGGGCATTTGATATCTTCGTTCGCCATTGTGAGACATCCGCCTCCTTGCCTTCCGTTTTCGCAAGAACCGCCAGTTCTGCATTAGCCTTTCTGAGAGCCGCCGCAGTCTCTTCGAGTCCTTTGGCTTTTAACAGCGTCCCAGTAAACGCGTTGCTGTCTCCAAGATTTTTGAGTATCTTGGCTATGCCGGATATCTCCTTTGAGTTCTTGGCGATATACGCATTCGCCTCTCTGAATATCCTCGCAAAGTTGTTCCCGTTGACACCCTCAAGCGCCTTGACAAGACCCTCGCCCTCCCGCTTCGCTTTTTGCGTAGCCTCGTCCACGCCCCTCATACCCTTGGTTATCTTCTCGATGGCCTTGCTCATCTCGTCCCTAATCCCAAGACTCAACCACAAACTTCCAATATTTCCGTCTGCCATAACATCCTTACATTATCCTATTAAAAAAACAATCCTTCTCTCTCCCCATAACGGCGCCAGCCCCCCAAAAAAGCGAGGAGCAGCAGCCCTTTTCAGCCCACTGCTCCTCGCCCACATTCCTGTCCTCAGCCCTTCCTACGCTGCCACAGCCGCCTTTGTAAGCCAAGCAATGCTCTTCAGTCCAGCACCCTCAACAGAACCGCTGAACTTGAATGCAACAGGCTTGGTTCCTGTCTCGTCCCACTGCATAGTCGCATAGAGCGAGAGGTTTGTGATGACCATCAGGTTATCCTTTGTCTCGTCTACGATACAGATAGTACCGGTCATCTTAAACTTCTTTGTCTCCAATGCAGTACCGGTATAGCCCGTTGTAACGTCAAGAGCAGTATCGCCGGAACCCTTGATGGTAAACTTGGTGATTTCGCTGACAGCATCCTCGCCGAACATCGCAGCGAGCAAGTCCTTTGCCTTCGAAGGCACAACCAACTCCACGTTAAAGTCACCAAGTTCTGCGGTGGTCGCCCAATCGCCGCCAAGACCGATTACCTTGTAATGGTTGATAGTCGGGTCTTCCATCGTCGCCTTCAGTGAGTCAACCTCCACGGGAAGCTCCAACTCCGGGGTAAACTCGATTGTACTCTTCGACAGGTCAATCAGACTCTTTGAGTACAAGATTGACTTAGGACCTACAAATCGGTCTTTAAGCTCAAGAATTTTCTTCATTGCCATAATCCTTTAAATTTTTTCTAAATAGTAAATTATCCCAAAAACATTCATAATATCCAGCCCACCAAACAGCCCCGCAAAGAGACTTAGGTAGGCCCAGTAAGGTTCAGTTGTCCAGTTGCTCACCTCGTCCTCAGTTGTCCCTGCACTATCGTCACAGCAAACCCGTCACCGTCGTCCGTTTGCAGCGTAACGCGCGGTTTCGTTACGATGATGTTGTCCGTCGAGATAGGAAACCTCTTCATTACCGCACTGACCTTCTCGGACACCGCAGCCACATCAAACGCCCCAGGATTCTTTGCCGACACCTTGTTCCTGACATATATCTCTATCTGAGCCGTAGTAGTATAGTCATTGAACGTCCCCTCACTGTTCATCTCATTGTTAAGAATCATTGAGGGAAATGTCACCACGATATAGCTGTCCGGCCTGTCACTCACAGCCTTAGGACGGTCATGGGCATAAACCCTGTCGCAAACACCCTTAACAGCATTCCCGACATCATAGTACAGCGTCTTTATGCTTATCATACGTAGCAAATTTTTGTTATCTGAGGCATCACTTCTTTTACAGCGGTCAGCACGTCATGTCCTTGCTTGTTCTGCACATAATCCGCATACACCATCGGAGCAACAACTATCAAGGCGTAGGTATCTCTCTTCCAAGGTTTCGTGGACTGTAGCTTCCTGATAGCCGCCTTTCTTCCGTCAACGTGTCCCGGACCGATTTCTCCTTTAAACGCCCCGATCTTACCCTTGCTACTCTCGTATGACTCCACAGCGTCCCACCATCGCGTCACAGACAGCTTTTCTCCGGGACTGAGCGACACTCTGACTGGAGGGTCTATGCCCATATCCGCAGCGCCAACCACTCTTTTCAGCTCTCCCTTGTAGTAGATACCAACAGCGAACGAGTTTATAAGGTTTCCCGTAACAGAAATAAATTCCTTCTCGGCATAAGCTGTCCTAAGAACCTCGTAAGCCATCTTCTCCATATTCTCAAGCATAGTCTCCACGGTATACTGCTTGACGTCTCTGAACAAACGCCTAAACAGCTGGTCGGAATAATCCTGGTGGACAACTCGCCCATAACCAAACTTCAATTCAGCCATACAATCCTCCTTCTTCCCTGCCTTACACTCTCCTCAGACTCAAGTACACCACGGTCCTGTTATTATCTCCCTCGCAGTCCTTCACCATACCTTCCTCGGTATGGTTCCCGACCCTCACTCTTATCGTGTCTCCGTCAAGAGGAAAGCCTCCTTCCTTCCAGTCGTCGAACCTCATAGGTATCGAAGCCTTTCTCTTGTTCTCGTCCACGTTCTTGTCACCGGTCGTCGTTGTGTCCGTAAAGCTCCTGCCCTTGCCGTCGTACAGCACCACCTCCTCGTCGTTCACAGGAGCGTCGTCGTCAGCGAACGGATTGTCCTCGTCGCCCTTTCCGGGCACAAGCCTCACTATCGTGACCCTGTGAGGATAGCGTGGGTTGTTGATGATTCCTGTCTCCATGATGCAGCGTTATCTGATTATGTGTGGAACGGGCATCCCGCATCCGTCACGGGACGCACGCTTCACGCCGTGAGAAGTCATACGGAAGGTCGATTTGCGCTTGAACACCGAACTCTTGTCCAGCTCCTCATAGATGGCGTTAGCCTCTGCCTTCAAGGCAGCGATGTCAGCCGAGGACAACTCATATCCTCCCTCCGTATGACTCCAGTTATTGTCGGCATCAGAGGTGTTGTTCACCTTGCTCGCACCAAGGACATACCATTTCAGCATGTCGGCATAAGCTAACCTGACCTTATCCTTTTCGCAGGAAAGATACTCCATACCGCCGTCCAGCTCCCTGTCCACCAAGATAGACAGCAGAGCCGCACGGGGTATGCCGAACCTCACCTTGTTGATAAGGTAGTCAGCCACCGAAAGAAAAACATTCTCCGAAGCCATAGTCATTCTGTCAAGTTACGTTAAACCTTCTAACCCTTCTTTGTGATGTCGATAATCCAACGATAAGGGAAGTCCAGCATCGCAGGGACTGCGGCAAACATGAGGTCGGTATGCCACTCCTTGTAGTCACCGTTGGCGACTGTTGTGTTGCAGAGCAGACCGAGACCCTTGTTTGTCTGCGCGAACACCTTCTGAACGATGTTGTTTCCGTACTTCTCGAACATCGGCTTGTCAGCAATCTGCTTGCGCTCGTACTCGAAAGCGTCACCGGCAGGACGGAGAACGACAATATTGTCATTCCAGCCCTTAACCTTGACAACCGAGCCGTCGAACTTGAGGTTGCGCTCCTCCTCGTCTACAATCTCAATGCGTGAGATTCCCTGAATGTCAGCGAATGCCTTGAGGAACATCTCGGTGTTCACGCCGTAATCCTCGACGTAAGCAACATAATGAGCCTTGCACCAGTTGATGTACAGCTCCTTAATCTGCTTGTTGCCAAGGAAGGTGTTGTAGAAGGTGTCATAGGTCATCTGCCATACAAGGGCAAGACGGCTCTGGCCGAACTCCTCGCGCCACTCGCTCTCAATCTTGCGCATCTGTTCGAGGATGTTACAGTCAGCGTTAGCCCATTCGAGCTTGCCGCACTTTCTGAAATTCTCCTTCGGAATCGGCACCTTGTGAAGCGGAATCTGAATACCGCGAGCGATACCAGTGTAGTCAAGCTCACCGGTTGTAGCCAGCTTCGCAACCATGTAGTTCATGGTCATGTCAAGAGAGTCCATCAACGTCTGGGTCTCGTCGCGCCACTGCTTTACGAGGTCGCTGTCATTGCCGAACTCCTCAAACTGCTTCTCGCGGTAGTTGCGCTCCTCTGCGGTCTCCTTGAAGCCGTCAGTAATGAAGTCGGGGATGGTGGCAGAATAAACTTCCAATGCACCCTTGTCCTTCTGGAACGAGCCTGCGAGAGGAGCACGGAGGTTGGCGAGGGTCGCAGCCTGCAAAGCGGATGCCTCAACTGAGAATGTAGCCACGCCCTTATGGTTGGTAGGCGTGAGGTCAGGCGCGATACGACCCTGCGTGAGATACCAGCCGTAGTTCACATGGAAGATGTCCTTCTTGTCGATAAACTTCTGCAAGTATCTTGTATTCTCGGGATCGCTGAAAAAACGCGCCTTTCGGGAATTGTTAAAATCAAACTTTGGCATATCTTTTCGTTTTTGTGTTGTGTGTTTTTCCGATTAGTTCTCTGCGTACCACCACTCTGCGTAGCGGCTCTTGTTCATCGCCTCTACAGCCGGCGGAATCGGACTCATGCGCGACTTCCACATTACCACGTCAGTGCCGAGCAGGCAGAAGTCGTTGAGGTAGCGCGGAGCATAGAACTTGTCACTGCCGGAAAGTGTGTGGAACGGCATGTCAACGTCGCACGGAGCAAAGCAGTTCGGGTTAGTAACCATAGGCAAAACGGTTGCGCCTGCCTTCTCCGCCTCTACCAGTACAGCGCCCACGGTCAAAGCGCCGAGATTCTCACTGAGGGTCACCTTCCATACGTCGCCAGCTGTCGCGTCGGTGGTTGCCTCCACCGCAGTCACGAGCACACCCTTGCCCTTTGTCTTGAAGTCCTTCTGACCAACCATGAGATTGTCACCGACAAACGGAATGTGGTGATAGCCGTCGCGTGTGATGTAGATGGCTGTATCAGTAGCGGCATCGGTAGCCTTAGCCACCTCGTAGCTCTTGAGAATCTTGATCGTACCGCCGCTGTTGTCCGCGAAACCGAGGCTGTGCTCGATCAAGTCACCAGCGTAAATCTTGGCTGGACCAGGGAACGGGTTTTTCAGGACACCGCCAATCGGAGGGCGACGGAACGCTTCCTTAACGGCACCAGGCAGGTCAACGAACACATGGCGCTGACCACCGATAGTCATTTCTGACTGCAAGATTACAGCGCCGGTAGCATTGACTGCACCCTGCGCCATCATCTGTCCGTAGTAATCCTTGTTGTTATCCATAACTTTTTACCTTAAAAATTTTAAATGTTTACTTTTCTTTCGGCTCGATGATATCATCCCACTCGTCGTCACGGATTGTCCTGCCGCCGCCAGAAGAAGAACCGCTGCCCATGTGCGGTATCGCGGTGTTGCCTGTAGCACGCTTGAAGTCGGTAGTGTAGATACCCTCCGCCTTTGAAACCAGATCGGTTACATCGGCGTCCTTGTCGGGAATTTCAAGCTTGGAGATTGCAGTGTCAAGAAAGAAATCGTTAAGTTCGAGCTTTGCCTTGTCAAACTTGTCCTTCAAGCCCTTTCTGACCGCTTCGATTGTAGCGGCTCTTGATGCCTTCTTGTCGCGCTCCTCGTTGGCCTTTTCGAGTGCTTCGAGTTTTGCAAGCAGCTTGTCGTACTTATCGTCGGGCTTGTCCTCCCCGTCCTTCTTTCCATTGCGCTCCTCCTCTTCCTTCTTCTTGCGCTCGGCCTCCTCTCTGCTCTTCTTCAGCTCGTCAGCTATGTTCTTGTGCAGATTCTTGTCCATGCGCTTGAGTCGGTTTGCCAACTTGGTAACGATTTTGTCATTCGCGTCATCATCGTCACCCATCTCATCAAGAACGTCATTAAGCTCATCGTCAATGCTCTTCTTGCTGAGTGTAGTAAACTTAGAAGTGTCCTCCTTCTTGTTCACCAATTCCAATAGTTCCTCTATCGTCATCCTGATTTGTGTTTATGTAAAGTGAGACCTTCACCCTACTAATTGCATAAATATACATTTTATATCGCAAAAATACGCATAAATATACATCTATCCAAGAAAAATCCATTATTTTTGCATAAACATACATAAAATATTAAACGAGGCTCCCTAAACACCCCATCACCAAAGGCTCAGAAAGGCTTAGGTAGGCTCAGTAAGGCTCAGCCCAGCAAACAGGATAACATGACAAAGCTCTCACCATACCGCCTACGCGACGGCTCACCAGTATACACCCAGGAGTACATACAGTCACTCCGAGACGCAGACAAACGCCACCCCGACCGGCTCAAGATCATAGACCAACGGGGTGGACAGGAACGCATGCTCGCCATCGACGCCGACATCAAGATAGTTGGCGGTTCCCGAGGTGGTAGTAAGAGCTTTAGTTCCCTCATGGAAGCACTGAAAGACATCAAGAACCCTGACTTCCATGCCACGATACTACGAAAGGAGAAAGACGACCTTCAGTCCCTAATCTCCGATTCCTACAAGCTCTTCTCGCAGTTCGGCACATACAACAAGTCCCAGAACGACATGACATGGAACTTTGCCAGCGGAGGATGGCTCAAGTTCTCGTATTTCGAAGGAGCACTAAAGGATTTCGAGGAGCGCTTTCGAGGTCGTCAGTACGCCTATATCTGTGTCGATGAGGGCACACAGATACCGTTCAAGAAATTCAAGTTTCTCATAAAGACCAACCGTAACGCTTCGCAAATCCGAAACCGCTTCTGGATAACCTGTAACCCCGACCCCGAGTCATGGGTACGAAAGTTCATCGACTGGTGGGTGGACGAAGACGGCTACATCATACCCGAGCGTGACGGAGTCATACGCTATTGCTTCATGGACGGCGACACACCCGACTCTATCTACTGGGGAGACACACGCGAGGAGGTCTACGAGCAGTGCCGTGGCATCATCGACAAGCTGTGGAAGCCCAGCTACGAAGAACTTGGCTATTCCAAGCTCGAGATGTTCATCAAGTCCGCCACCTTCATACGTGCCGATGTGTCCGAGAACATCAAGCTCATCTCCACCGACGTGTCTTATCTCGCCAACCTTGCACAGCAGGACGAGGAACAGCGAATGCGCGACCTCGAAGCCAACTGGAACTGGAAGGCAGCAGGCGACGACATGATAAAGATGGACGACCTCGAAGCCATATTCGACAACGCCGAACAGACCGACGACGGCATCAGACGGGCTTCTGCCGACATCGCTTTCACGGGAGGAGACAATTTCGTGATGTGGCTATGGGAAGGATGGCACTGCAAGGACCTCATCGTACTGCGCCTCGATTCCAAGACGCTTGTCTCCACCGTCGAGGCGAAGCTGCGCGAATGGGGAGTGGAGGAGTCCAATTTCACGTACGATATGCAGGGCATCGGACAGTACTTCAAGGGATTCTTCAAGGACGCCGTGCCATTCAACAATCAGGCTGCACCATTGGCACAGTCACGAAAGGAGGAAGACGGCATAAAGTACCTCTACAAGGACCTCAAGTCGCAGTGTGCGTGGCTCTTCTACAAGATGGTAAAGGAACGGCGCATATCCATAGACGCCTCGCTGCTTGAGCGCAAGTATTCGGGAGACGGATTCGAGAAGTGGACGCTGCGCCAGATTCTCCAGAAGGAACGTAAGATGCTAAGACGTGACGAGAACAGCAGCGACCGGGGATTCAAGCTACTGCCTAAGAAGCTTGCAAAGAGATACGTAGGACACTCGCCCGACTTCTTCGAGTCTTGGTTCTACAGAATGATTTTCAGCTTAACAAAGAAAAAACACAATAAGGTAAAAGGATTATGGAGATTTTAAAGGTTAGAGAGATTCTTGTCAAGAAGCCGTTCTTCGAGGTCACGCCGGAGGGCTACAAGAAGCACGGAGCTTGGACATACAACATCAGAGAGGACGCGACGCCTAATATGCCGGAAGACTCTGTCTATCGCAACATAAAGACGCAGGCTGACTTCCTGCGCGAGTTCTATTCCACAGGACACCGCATATTCGACGTCAAGGAATATCCCGATATATGGAAGCAGGACCCCGACACTGGCAAGTGGTATCAGCAGCCCATCACAAGAACGGCGTTCGCCTTCCAGCAGCTCATCCACACGAAGCACGTGCTTCATCTTACGGGCAACGACGTGCAGTTCGAGCTTGCTGACAGCGGAGACGACAACAGCGAGGAGGCTGACAAGGCTCAGAAATATCTCAACGTTTTCAAGAAGGGATGGCTCATGCACGACATGGAAATCCGCTTCTTCGAGGCCATCAGCGCATACATGAAGGTGGCTGACTGCGCCATCGTGGGCTATTTCGACAAGAACGGGAAGTTCGGAACACGAACGCTCTCATACGACCGCGGCGACCGGCTCTATCCGCAGTTCGATTCGCTCACCGGCGACCTCCTGTGCTTCGCAAGACGTTTCAGCGATTTTGACGACGAGGGCAACGAGATTACGGAGTGGGTCGAGGTGTGGGACAAGACCGATTTCTATCGCTTCAAGCGAAGCGTAGCGCACGGCAAGACACAGAAAGTCATTACGTATGTAGCCAAGTTCTTCGGACTCGACGGATATAATCTCGTAGATAAGAAAGAGCACGGATTCCCGTTCGTGCCAGTAGCTTATGCACGTAACGAGGACGGACCCTGTTGGTCAATGGTGCAGCACAACATCGAGGACTACGAGGAAGCCTTCTCTTATCTCTGCGAGAACAACAAGGCATACGCATTCCCCATCTTCTACGTCAAGGGAGACGGAGAGGACGTCAACATCATAGGAGACGAGATGACCGGTGCCGTAAAGTCCATTGCAATGAACGACACGGACAGCGAGGCGGGATTCCTCAACGGAACGGACGCGTCCAACGCATTCGCCACACAGCTCAACAAGTCATACGACCTCATCTACGAGCTGTCATTCACCGTCAAGCCGCCTGAACTTAAGTCTGGAGATCTCCCAGGCGTAGCCATAAAGCTCCTCTATTCGCCAGCTCTTGAGATTGCCATGAACGACGCACAGAAGCTACAGCCGTTCCTCGACAAGCTCGTCACCATCTGCAAGTTCGGCATCGGCACAGAGGAGAATTACGTCGCCACAATGACAGGACTCCCCATCAACGCATGGATATCACCGTACACCCACGCCAACAAGACGGAGCTGATCACAAACCTCGCCACTGCCGTCCAGAACCACTTCCTCTCCAAGCAGACCGCCTCAGAACGCTGCCCCGACTTCCCCAAGAACGGAGAGTTCGAGCGCATCATGAGAGAACAGAAGGAGGAAGACCAGCAAGACCTCCTCATGGACATGCAGCGTGCCGACAACGAAACCGAGAACGCCATAGAACAGCAGGAAGCCGCCGCAAGAATAAACAAACAGCAAAGTGGCTCCGACGTTAACACCGGAGGAGGAAGAAAGGCAGGACGCCCCAACCGGTCAGGAAAAGACTGGGATGAGAACAATAATTACCCCGGCAGAAGCAATTGGGACGTCTACAACCGCAAACACTAAATTCCCGACACTATGTCAGCACAATACGCTCTTCTTCGCTCCAAGGCACAGCTCGCCTGCGAGTCACGCATCACAAAGCTTCTCTTCTCTGCCGCCAAGCAAATTACGCAGGCGGCAGGGAGGTACCGTCGCGGGAACGTCCTCTCCAACGAGCAGGCGCTCCTGCGTGAAGCCCAGACCATCACCTCAAGGCTCGCCGATGGCATCGAACGTCAGATTCATGATTACGCCGTAGCCTCCACCGCCCACCTCAACGTCTCCTCAGGAGAAGTCGAGAGCTTCCTGACGTCGGAATATTACGGCAAGACATCAGCACAGCGAACAGCCCTTTACCTCCGTAACTTCGCCGAAGACATCGTAAGAATGTCCAAGGCAGGCATCATGATGGGCTACACCGACACGCAGCTCCTATCTTCCGTCCGTACAGGCTACAAGAATCCCTACCTCGCCTCTGTCATCACGAAGGCAAGGACAAAGGACATCAGCATAGCCACACCCTCCTACGGCAAAGGCATCTTCCATTCAGCCTTCCAGAACATAACAAGAAACGCCCGTCAGATGGTAGCCGTAGCATGGGGAATAGCAGAACAGCAGTACGGTAAGGAGTCAGGAGCCATAGGCTTCACGGTTCACAGAGGCAGCTCATATCCATGCGCAGTTTGCGATGACGAAACCGCCTACGTCCATCACTTCGGCGACCCCTTTCCCCCGTTCCATACCAACTGTGTGTGCCTCATAAAATTCATCTACAACAAAGATTAAATAACCACATACTATGTCAGATTTCTCACTCTCAGTAGCCGTCCACTCTCTCAAGAAGAAGTACGGCATGTCAGACCCAGCATACCTCATCTACGCCGACCTGCGGGCAGCAGGGTGGGTGCAGCACGATGCCTGGTCCGTAGCCTTCAACGGCAAAGGACTGACCTGGCCGAAAGCAGAACTCCAAAAGGAAATAGCCAAGCTCGAAGCCCTCGACTCCGTGCAGACACGCATCGCTGAACTGCAAGGCAGAAACGCCCCCAAGACCGAGGAAATCACAGCAGAGGAACTCACCAAGGAAACCTCCAAGGAGTCCATCCTGCGCAAGCTCGTAGCAGCAGAGAAGAAAGCCAAGAAAGGCTCCCCCGACTGGCTCAAGATAGTCTCCCTTATCGCAGACTACAACAAGATCAAGCAGGACGAGATAGACACCGAGTCCAACACCATCCATTTCCACCTCCCCGTCCAATACCCCAACCGCTGCGAGGAATGCCTCATCTTCCAAAACGGAATGGCAACAGCACAAAAGAAAAAGAAATAGTTAACCAGTATTAAAGCGAATCCTCCCTCAAGGTAATAATAAAATAATACCGTATTTTTGCAATGGATGTTTCATATAAGTGATTATTTATGTTTTAACAAAAAAAGCGACTGCCAGTAATGGTAGCCGCTTTTCTTTTGCCCTTAGTCCTTCTCTGCAAAGAACCCGTTTCCTCCCGAGTTTCCCTCATCCTCAGAGAACTTCTTCCCCGCCACAAGCTCAAGCGTCTTGCCAAACACATCAGCAATAAGCCCGTCATTAAACGTAGGGAGCACACCCACAGGAGGCAGTACCTTAGTCTCTGCCACCTCCATTATCACACGCAGCCCAAGCTCAAGAGCCGCCTTGTCCTCCACAATCTCAACAAACTTCTCAATCATATTATATCCTTAATAAAAGTTAACAATAAATCACAGCAGCCCCTCAGAAAGGCTCAGAAAGGCTCAGTGAGGCTCAGCTGCCCAGTCCTCCCTTCAAGATCTCCCCAAGGTTCACCTTCTTTCCCACTAAGCTACCCTCTTTCTGCTTCTTCCTCTGCCAGTCATCCCAAAGCTTGTCCATCTCTTCCGCCGTATGCTTCTTGCTGCCGTCGGCGTTCTTGGGTTCATCCTTCGGGTACACCACAAGAGGCTGGTCAGCCACCATCAGACCGATCTGGGCCGCGGAATAGCCCCACCAGTAGTCGTAAGCCCTTATACCGAACTTACGCTCAAAGAGGAAGCCGAACTTCTCGGCTAACGAGTAGGCTGCGCCCCAGCTTGTTCGGCTTGGATAGCTTTTACTTCCTCTTTTGTCATCGCCATCATCACGTCCGTCATCCCGGTCGCTAATATGGTAAGCAGAGAGCACGCTGTCGATGGAATTTTTTTTTTCGCCACATCCACCACACGCAGTATCTCCACCGCATCCACGTCCTTCACGTAATACAGCCAACGCCAAAGCAGCGCATAGCGCAGACGTATCTTCCAGATATTGTTAAGCAGCACCAAGGCACAAAGCTTGCAGTTACGCTTAGCCTCGTTCTTCTCCTTCATCATCACATGCGTAAACCGTCGCACCGTACCGTTGGTAAGCCACCCTATCTTCCTCTTCTTACCGAGAAACACCACATCGGTGCTCTCCGCAGCCATCACATCATCCAGAATCTTCTGAATATCCAAAGAAGGCTGCTCTATCTTCTCCTTATCTGCCATTTCTTTCTTAATATTTATCTTGTCACTTCACATCCTCCTTGATAAATCCTACCTCCTCGCCATAATCCTTTCCGGTCAACTCGGATATGATGAAGTGCTGCCTGAGGTCAGCCTCTGTCACGCCATACACATCATAAGCAATACACTTCGGGGTCTTCTTCTTCACAAAGTGGCAGTCGTCCCACAACACCCTGCTGAACTTGTTGCTCGAAGGAATGTCATTGTCGTCGAGGTTATTGTCGTTACAGAACTGCACGAAGCTCTCATAGAGCAACGACACGGGAATCCTCAGACCAATCTCGTTCGACACACGGCGCTGGTGTTTGATGTCGTAAGCCATCAGCCAGGAAAGCACCGGCTGACTCTTCAGATAAGCCATGATACGGTGCTTCTTCGAACCCTCTGCCTCAGGAAACCTGAAGTGGCGCTCTCTGAGCTTCCTCTCGCCCTCAAGCAGCCAGTTGAATACACCCGAAAGCTCCTTGTTGATAATCTTCGAAGCCAACTCAGGGTCCTGCTTCTCCTTCGGGACGGTCACCTCGAAGTTCACATACTGCAAGCGGCGTATCATGCCGAGAGACGTGTCGTTGCTCTCTGGCTCGCTGTTAAGGCTGAAGATAAGGTAAGGCACAGAGCGCGACTCAAAGACGTCCTCGCCAAGCTTTCTGTAAGTAATAGGCTCGCCGCTCACAAGACGCTTGAACATGCCCGTGTTCTTCTTGCCAAACTTGCGAACGTCAGAATCGCTCGACCAGTTGAAGATGGCGTTACGGATCGGATAGCGACCGCGCATGCCCTCGTCACCGTCAGCGGTCAGGTCGGCATAGTCCATCTTCGATATGCGGTCAGGACCGAACAGCGCACACATCACCTCGAAGATGACGCTCTTGCCGTTAGCACCCGAACCGATCATCATCAGACACAGCTCTATCTTGTTCACCACCTTGCCGTCATACACGTTAAAGGCATCGCCACGCTGCACAAGACCAAGACCGAGGAACATCTGGAGAATGTCACGCGAGTCCTTGTCGGGAAGCACGTCCATAAGGAAGCGGTTCCACAACGGACACTTAGCCTTAGGGTCAAAGTCGTATGGATGGTAGTACGTCACGTGATAATGCGGAGAGAACGGCATCGCCTCTGGCTTCGTCTTGCGGGACAGGGTGAAGTCCACAACGCCGTTTCTGAACGCCACGATGTCAAACTGAGGCACAAGCGTGTTGTAGTTCTTTATCGTCGCGATGAATATCTCCTTGCGAAGACTCGTGCGGTTCATCACCGGTGCCACGCAGAGCTTCTCCAACAGCAGCTGATATGCCTGCTCGACGATGCTCACGTCCACCACCTGATATATCCTGCCGTCGAATATGTAGAACGCAAAGGCAAAATACTTCACAGGGCAGTTCTTCGCCAACTCGCGTATGTTACGGCAGAAGCGGGCCAGCATGTCGTTATACTTCGCGCTGTTCGTATTGCCCCAGTCGCCACGCAGAGCCTGAAACTCATACTTGTCGTCCATGCTCATCGTGAGAAGCTGGGAGAACAGCATGTCAATATACTCGCCGCTACTCTTTGCCATCCCCGTCCTCCTTTTCGCTGTTAACGTTCTTCTCCTCCGTCGCATCCACGGCCTTCTCGCCGCTACGCTTCAGATATTCCGTCAGAGCCTTGCACTTGTCCGCCTGATACTGCTCGTCACCCACCACCGAGGTGTCCATATACATGCTCGTAAACACTAGCTTCGAGTTCTCGCCGTCCACGCCGGTCACTCTCCAGTCACCACGACCGTCCTTCTTCACGTCAAGCGCCTCGATGGCGTCATAGGCAGTGGTGCCAAGCATAAACTCCACAGCCCAGTCACCGCCGATAGTCTCCACGCGGATATAGGGCAGTCCCGAACGGCTCAACTTCTTACATATCTCCTTGTTCGTCCCGTTCAGTTCACGAAGCCGAGCCATCTCCTTCTTACTCAAAGTCTTAACCTTCTTCATAATCAAGAAATTACCCGAATAAACCTTCTTACCAAAATCAATCATAACAATAATCCTTTATAATATTAAACAATAATTAATCCCCACAAGCAGCCCATAAGCAGCCCCGTAAAGAGGCTCAGCGAGGCTTAGCTGCCCAGTCTCCCTCACAGCCCTAATCTCCTGCCATACTCCGCTATCAGCAGCGCATCGCACGTGGCAAGCGTCACCTTCCTGCCGAGCTTCGGGAACAGCTGCTGCGCCTTGGCCTTCAGCAGATTCTTCCATTCCCTCTTCGTGAACTTCCCCGAGCTACCCATCTGAAAAGCCTTCTCCCACTTGTTTGGAGTCACGTCCTCAGTAGGTATCTCCAACGCCAGAAGCGCCATCTGAAGATGACCGAAACCCTTACCGAAGTTAAACATCGCATGAGCGCCGTTCCCCGGCATGCCGCCGACCCTCTCCAACACGCAGACACTATCGTCCTTATAACGACGGAGAAAGTCCAGCAAGTCACGAGCCGTCCCCGGCATCTTCACCACCTCCATAACCGTCCCGTCAGCAGAAAGCACCGCAATGCCCCCATTCTCCCCAGGATCAATCCCGATATATCTCTTCTCCATAATCGTAGTCTTTATATAGTCTTTTACCATCCCGTATGGTTAAACCTTCCTTCACCTCTCTCCGTGTCCTTCTCGATAGTCCCGAGAGTCAGCTCCGTATCTGGCACCTCAGCGAGACGCATCTGCGCCACCTTTGTCCCCTTCGGAATAAACACCCTCTTCACACCGAGCGACCTCACGTCATAAGTCTTCACGATGGCAGCCACCTCGCCCGTAAACCCAGAGTCCACAAGCCCCAGCTTCACGTCAGCGTCCACACGCTCGTCCTTCACGCTCTTGTTATAATACTCCACCTTCACCGGCAGCCCCTCCTTAGACATTCCGCCCCTCGGCTGAACCAAGGCACACAGATGCTTCGGAAGCTGAATCCTGAAGCCAAGAGGGATAGCAAAGCGTCCCCAGTCCTCCAGTTCAAAGTCCTCACGTGTAAACACATCATAGGCGGCATCGCTCTCAAGAGCTTTGACCGGCATCTTACCGCCATCCAAAAGCTCCACCAATATCTTCTCCATAATCATAGTCTCCTTTCGTAATCTTTATTTTATAGTTGTTCTTATCCCCTCTTGTAAGCTTTTTTGTAAGCGATTTCCAGCTTTTGTAAGCGGCTGTAAGCGGTCGGTAGCGGTCGCCTCGACAAGCAGCAGCCCAGAAAGGCTTAGATAGGCTCAGTAAGGCTCAGTTGCTCAGTGAGGCTCAGCTTCCTCCCAGAACTCGCAAGCCTCATCGTCCCCTCTTGCGAACTCCTCCTTCTCGCCTCTCCAACAGGCAGGAGGACTGTCAGCGTCCTCCTCCCGAAACATAACACAGTCCCTGCACTTCATCAGCTTCCCTTCTCCTCTCCGTACTCCGCTTTCGCCTTCTGCGCAGCACCGACCAACAGGTCAAAGAAAGCGAACAGAACCCTCTCCTGATCAAGCCCCGCCAACCTTGACACATACGCCACTGTAACACCTGCGAAGTCCGCGATAACCGACAATCTCTCGTCGCCAGGCATCTCCCCGTCCATCTCGTTAAACACCTCCACGAACTTGTCATAAAGAGCCATACGCTCCTTGCTATAATCCTTCTTCCTTGCCATATCTCTGTTCTACAAGCCTAACGATTTAAACCTATTCTTGTTATATTCGTCTATACGAGCCATAGCCTCACTCTCACTCATTTGTTTCGCATGCTCGTAGGACACAGAATCATCCACAAGCATAAGCTCTATACTCATACTATTCATTTTCTCCAAATCCTGTTTCCTATAGTGGTCAAGACCCATTTCTAATGCTTCGATGGCATTCTCTGCCTGAAAGAAGAAATCCTGATACTCACGATGGCGACGACGGTAGTCGATACAACAATACCGCATAACTCCATTCTTGCACAATCCAGTCATGCCTGCCTTGTCAGAAAGCAGTTGTAGCTGTATATCTTTCACTTCTTTTTCTTTCTCAATGCTACCTGACACTTCAAAAGCGCTCAGGTTTACGATAAATCTATAATTCTTCATATCTCAACTATTTCTTTTTTTGTTATTCATCATACGAAAAGCTCTGTCGGCTGTAACATCTTGTGAGGGTTATGAAAAAGCATAATACAGAAATCGCCATGTTCCTTTGTGTGAACCGTATACAATCCACAATCCTTAATATAACCATCCTCACCAATGCAAGGATTCAATAACTCGCGAATTGCGCTATTATAGCTTGGCTGAACTATAACGACACCGCCAGTTTCTCGAAGTTCTTCAAGTTTCTTCCACTGAGCTTCGATATTTTTGTCTCCATAGAATAAATCATAGCCATAAGGTTCTGTGATTTCTCTATCAATGCACATTCCCAAAGGAATGACAATTACTATAATCGGTTTCATAAGCTATTTCTTTTTTGCATAAACATTATAATCTTCCTCATCAATTTTGTACAAATTCGCACTCTCAGAATAATAGCCGTTGCTTGTTCCAAACCATCGTATAGTAACATCCCCATGAAACGTCGCTAAATGATAAAATGACCAAGTATAAGTATCTTCAATACATTCTTCAATACATTCTTCGTCTACAGGATAGTCGTTATTCAACTCTTCCGCTGTCAGTATTTTCTCATTCAGTAAATCAGTGAAATCGCCGCAAACATCATCTATATATACATTCTCGCAACACTCTTGAGCGTGCGTCATAATGTAAAATTCTCCATCAGCGGTTTTGAAAAACAAAGCATCGTTTGAGTCATAAAGACCTCTCTCGACCTCAACGAGTGTTTTCCCTTTTAACACATCAATGTTGCAACAGTTGTCAAATCCAAAAAACATAAGCTACTCCTCCTTATCTTTAATTTCTATAAAATCACCGACTCCCAAACGAGCCTTGTTGATACAATCACATATCCAACCCATAAGGTATGCCTGGTGCTCATTTCTGCTGTTATACATCCTTTCCAAATCGCACACATCGTTGATAGACGATAGAACATGAAATGCCTCATGGCAGATATTTTTCATAGTCATATCTTTCTTCACTGGAAAGACAACGAGATTGCCGAAGTATTTCCCTGCCTTACTCATACATTCATCATAAACCATACCTCCGTAGTTTCCTTCGCTCATAGGCTCGCCGTTGTGAACAAGAGGTTCGCCTTTCATGTTGGTAAAGCATTTATCTATTTCTTCTTCAGATGTATTGTACATCACCCAAAGCTTCCTTGGGTAAATCTGCGGTGTATATTCGTAATATCCTTTCTTCTTCATATCTATCTCAACTATCTATTATGTAATCTACCTATATGCCACTTAGAGCACAGTTCGCAGAAATACGGACGTTCTCCCATAGCTTTCAGCCCCGGGTTCTGCTCAAGAAACTCCCAAGCCTCATCCTCCGTATCATACCCCACCTTCTGCTTCCAAGAGCTGCCCTTGCGAGTCCAATGGCGAGGGTCAGGACGGAAAGAGGAAAACGGAGCCTTGTTACGATACTTCCCTTTGCCCATAACGCTAATTCCTATAGTTGTTACCTACAATCCACACGCTCAGTCCAACATTCAGCAGGAGCATGAGGAAGACGATGGTCCAGTACTGCCCGTCACTCAACTCCACCGACACATACTTGAAGTCAGAGAAGTCCTTCCGCTTCCATTCCTTCTGCACGATAGGCTCTATATAGGAGACAAAGGCGCAGAGGTCAAGACGATTGCTCATAAACCAGTCACGGCTCTTCACGGCAAGCACCGGCGAGTCACACCAGGAGAAAGCGTCACTCCATGTCACGCGGTTGCTCCTGTCAAGCCCCACGCACACCACAAGCTCGTTCTTGTTGCCACCCTGCCAGTACGAGCGCTGCTTCTCCACAATGGATATCGGCTTGTCACGGAAGAACAGCAGATACAGACGAAACTGTTTCTGAGGTCCGTATCGCGCATTGAGCACACGGACGGCACGCTCCTGACGGGCGGAAAACTTGGCCCCGAGTATAGGGCATTGGTCGCGCAGCCATATCTCAGGGTAGTCATACAGCCCTATACGGCGAGCGTCCTCCTTGCTGATATCCTCAAACTTGAACACCGAGCGCGAAGCCTTCACCTTGTTCTCGTATTCGTGCTCACGGGTCACAGGATAGAGCGTAACGTCACGACCGTCCCACGGATAGTCGTAAGCGTCGCCGTCGCGGGTGTAATAGCTGCGGTGCATGTCCACGAAGACAGGAGAAGACGCCAACCGCTCTTTCATGGCAGAGAAGACATCACTTGAGCAGTCACGCTCACGACCGGAATGGTCAGAGTAAGCCCATTTCTCAGAATGCTCCTCTGTCACATAGTAAGTCTCGGTATGAGTGTTGCCCTTTGAGTCAGTGTACGTACGGGTATGCGCGACAAGCTCGTTCCACGGCTCATAATAGCGTATCTTCGTGACATAGCTGCCCAAATACTCCGTATCGCTCGACTCGGCACGCTTGAACGTCCACAGCAGACCAACGCCCACAAGCAGCGACGGGACGATGAGCACAGCATGCTCCCACCACGTCGTCTGCTCACGGAAGAATATCAGCAGGAAAGCCGACACGAAGAAAGGAATGAGAAAGACAAGGACCTCCATAAGCCTACTTCTTATTGCCGAACAAATCCACGTCGTTGTCCTCGCCCTCAATCATCACCTCCTTCGAGCGAGACGACGAAATCACCTTATACTCTATAGGCATCGTGTTCGACACGAACCAACGCGCAGGATAAGTACGGATGAGCGTCTCATGCTCACGGATGATGTCAAGCATACGCTCCTGGGCGGTCTGAAACTCCGAGCGCTGAATCTCTATCGACTGCATGAGGTCACGGTAGAGAGAAACGTCGAAGTTAGGATTGCTCTCCTTTATCCATTTCATCATCGTACCCTTGTCGTTCTGGTAACGACCGGCGATAAGCTGAGGATAAATCTTCTCGAAGGTCCCCTTGTACTCGTCAGTCACCTGAGCCTTCTGCTGAAGAATCTTCCACATCTTGTCATGCACGCCCTCAATCTTGCCGCGCTGAGCCTCAGCCTGCTGACGAAGCGAAATCTCGCGGTTGTTGTAACTGAAATAACCCGCCACCAACGTACCGATGATGATGGCAAACACCAGCAAAGCCGATGCAAGGATAATGTTCTTAGTGTTCATATTCTCTATAATTGATTAATGATTAATAAAATAAACTACATTCAGCCTCCACATATCCGAGACGCTTCAGCATCTTGCGGATATAGTCCAAGCCCCTCTGATACACGAGAGTCTTGATGTTGATCCTCGTCTCGCCGCTCGGAACGGTATACTTCTGCTCGATGGTCCTGAAATAACCGCAGTCGATGTATCTCTGATAAGGCACGTTCCCGCCGTTGAGGATGCCCTGCTCACGCAAGATGCAGAACAGCTTGTTCCTGCCGACATTCTTGAAGTGCAGGGTGTTCGCAATAAGCTTCATCTCAATAGCAGTCTTGCTCTCAGCCACAGCGTCAAAGAACTCCACCTTCGGCTGCTGCACCCTATCATCTCCTGCTGCTCAGCGGTCAGTCTCAGCGCCTGTGCGAATGTCTTGGGCAGCGCATAAACGCCCGTCTTGCGGATGGAAGGCAGCACATCTCCGCATACCCAGTCCAGAAAAGCCTCTGCCTGTGGCTTGTCAGAACGCATTATGGCTTTATACAGATTCATCTCTGTAATAAAGGTTGCGTCCTGCTCTCTGCCTAACGAGTCGATGACCTTAATCAGACTAACCCCATCCGGATTGAGACGGTTTTTTGTGGGTGTAACCTGTAATCCAAGTATCTTGCACACATCAGCCAGACAGAAAAGCGGCTCGTCGCTCGTCCCAGCCGTACGTATCTTTCCGAACTCTACGTTCTCGAATATCCTTATATCATTCATAGTATTCAATATTTTTTTGATTTACAACTACCTATTCTCCTCTTGAAGTACTATCGCTCCACCTCCGTAAGAGCAACATCAGATTTCTCGCACGTTCTTACATCGAATCCCATGATAATTAAGATTCCTGCGAATAAGTCTAAGACCTTTAAGATGCACAATGATGTCAATAACCGTATAGACATCCTCGTCAAGATAATAACTGCGCTTCAATACAGTGAAGAACCTGCCTTCCATATAACGCACTTCAGGAACGCCGCCAGAACAAAAGACACCAGCATTCTTCAAGATCTCCATAAGCAATTCTTGACTAATACCACAGCCAAGAACCTCAGGAACATCACTGAACACAACAGCCCCGTCCTTGCCTATCACTCTGTCATAGTACTTGGACTTACGCTTAAACTCCACAACCTTCTTCTTGTAAAGGTCAAGCTCCTTCTTCTGTATTTTTGTCTGACGCTCCAGCCTTCTTATAAACTTCTTGAGCGATCCAAGACAAATACCCTTCTCCGTTTCTTTCATTAAACAATCTAAGGTTTTAATAATCCTACATTAAATCCTCATCGCTCCACAACTGCATAGCAGCCGTGCCATAAAATGCAAAAGTTAAAAACTTTAACATTCAAACCACATCAGACATCCAGCAAGACTATTGCACAGCAAAAGACAAATCACTAACTTTGTCCCCGCAACAAGACCTATCACCATAAGCCTTGTGCTATAAGCCTTATTTGTCATAAGTCCTCTGGCAGATGTCGTAAGTCCTTCTGACAAGTCCTACTGGCAAGCCTTTTCACATTGTTCACGCAAAGCAGTTCCCGGCTATGCAGTTCCCAACAAGGCTTATGCAGCATCCGATGCAGCTTTTCTCCCTTATATATCGGGTAGGTGCAGCTATTCTGCTTAAATCCCTATACCCTACATACACGCACACACAAAGATACGTAATAATAATCCTTCAATACTGCACTATACCGATAAAACAACATAATTTGCCGCATAATTCCCTCCATACGATGCAGGATAAGCTGCATCATTCCAGAACGCATCATAACGACATTCCAGTCACCCAACCATACGACCCAACCAAAACCCCAAAACCCAATATGCATATATATGCAGGTTAACATCCGTTCACAGTCATTCACAATGGATTAACACATAGTATTAATATTCACTATTTATGCACCATCAAAAGACCCAAAAGGCAAATATAAGGTGTTAATTGTCAGCAAGTTAGAAAAAAAAGAAAAAATTTTCAGGTGAAGTGACTACAAAGCGCCATGCCTCCGCTGGCGGGGGTGGGTGGGGTCATTTTGTCCATATTATTTAATATAATATTTCTTAAAATGTCAATTTGTAATAATTTTAATGTTTCACGCTCCGTCATATTATTATTTTTTGTAACTTATTGGTTTACAACACATTACACCCTTATATTATTTTCCTTAACTGAATAATTATGTAAACCTTAATGTTTCACGAAAGTTAAACATTCTTAACAACTGTCACTTTGTCACTGACAATTAAGGTATTTTAAGTTAATTTTGTCACTCTGTCAGTCTTTATACACTTGATGAATATTTATTCATAACAAAAATCTTACTAACTTGCTGATATATAGCAAGTTAGCTAATTGTTAAAAATGTTAATTCACTATTATTAAGCATGATAATTGCTTTTTATAGGGTGACAGCGGTCATTAATCAAGGCGCACACGATGTGTGCCGTGGCTGATGTCCCTGTGTGGCGTGGAAATTCCGCACACGCCCACAGGTTAACAATGGCGGATATACTAATACACCATGATTAAGTATTCAGTAAAGGAAATTCAGAGCGTTCTGAATGAGAGCAATGTGGTAACGTCCAACGTTGCCGTATGTAATGAGTTACGCACACAGGTAATTGCAGAATCAGCAAAGGACGACGACAAAAGAATGTCTGCGTACGACTCACTTCATTCGTTGTATGTGGCATATCAGAAAGCAAAAGCCGCTTTTGACAATGCCGTTAATTGCGCATTGTGGCAAGATAGCGAGTTTGCAGCGTTCGCCACCACTGCATTGACGTTTGCCGCTCAAAACGTGGCGCACATGCGTGGAATGTCCACTAATTTTGTGGATTGGACACATACTAACGGAAAATTAGACTCTTTAGAGTCTGAAAGCATGGATATAACATCTATCGCCAAACTTGCGAGTATTATGTGTGACATAATAGAAGACTATCAGAAAGCAAAGGAACAGGCGAACGCTCAGACATCCTCCCGTCGTTCAAAAGCTGAAAGATTAGCCGCCGCACGTGCCGCCGCCGCCGCCGCAATGGCTGAGGCGAAACAACTTGAGGCTGAATTGGGAGAAAGCAAGTAAGAACACATTACACCACACAGGAAAAGGTAGCCACACCAAAAGTGGCTACCTTTTTTGTGTCCGCACATTTGGAACACTATTGTAAGGGTTCGAGTCCCTTATGTGCGACTACACCATACGTTCCCCATTGGGAACACTGACGGCAGCGACCATTAAGGAAGCCGTTTGAAATTCCGTTAACCATTGTTTCAGCGATACAAACACTTTTGTTTGTTCCTCGCACAGGCACAGGTTGGGCAATTGTCCGACAGGGATTCTCGTGACTTGTGGAAAAGACATCCGCCACCACGGAAAGCCCTTAGCTCTGGAACTTAGCAGTTGACAAGACGTAAGGAAAAGCAGCGATGACTGAAGGCAGCGAGGCAAGAAGAGCGGAATTACGAACGGCAATACCGAAGGTTCGCAGAACGTGCTCGGCGTGAGAGCAGCGGGACAAATCAAATAATTCATAATTCATATTCTAACGTGTCACGAGCGTGTGGGTTGGTTACCCGCTAAATCGTCTGCAACGTGGTGGTTGCAGTGAGCTATATGCAAAAGATCATACCGAAAGAGAATGCAGTTCCCTGTCAGCTGCAAAGAAACAGGGCGCACCTCAGCGTTACAGGTAGGGCGTGAGCCGTGAGTGAAGAAAATAACGACAAACGCGGTGCCAAGATGCACGTCCTAAGGCAAATTAGAGCGGTCCTTGTGGCTGCTCTACCAATAACCAACAAAATCACAGAATTATGGAAAGAGAAATGATTATCCTTTGCGACGGCTCTTCGCTGTACGCATCCGTGGAAGTTACAGAAATTAGAGACGGATATTGGCACGGCACGTGGAATGGACACGACCTGACGTTCCACGGTGGAACGTGGATGGAGTAGTGTAAACGCCTAAAAGGTAGCCGTTTGGCTACCTCTACAAACCAAACCTAAAAGAATTATGGAAACAACGAATGTAAATTTATGGGCTATGTACTCAGAGATTGAGCATGCCATTGAAATCTACAACATGGGATTTTTGACACGTACGGAATTTGCAAACTATTGTTTTGCAGCCCGCGACCCATACATGAGTAGATTCAAAAACTATGTTTTATACCTGCGTGACAGGTATTTCTAATCCGCCTAAAAAGGGTAGTCTTTTGGCTACCTTCCAGTTAACCATCAAAAATTCAGAATTATGACAAAGAGACAGATTTTACGTAGCAGTACGATAATTGTGCTTGGAAACCTTCAGCTTGTTCCGTGTCTGCTTATTTTAAGCAGTACGATAATTAGTGTGCTTGGAATCCTTTACTTGTTGTTTCTGCTTTATTTCTGGAGCAGTACGAGAATTGGCAACGGATTCTTCAAGAATTTCATGCGTGAGAATGCACGCTTGGAAAGATTCATTCTCAAGCCGGGTTCAGAATCCTGAGCAGTACGAAAATTGTGCTTGGAAAGTTTCGAGCCTTAATTGCTACCCTGTTTTTGGGTAGTACGATAATTAAACCTCAGAGAATTATGAAAAAGACAGAATTACGTAGAGTACGAGTCGGTGAATTCTTCCGCTTGTCAGAATCAGAGAGCGCCCCTGTTTGGGTACGTGACGAATACAACAGAAGTTCGAGAAAGTACGAAGCCTACAAGTACGACAATGTAAATCATTGGGGCGAGTTCAAGGGCACACGCCTTGTGTATGTGGATTTCACATTCTGAAAATCCGAGCCTTAACGCTGTCCATTAAGTTGGGCAGTACGAATATTAACCAACAAAACTATAGGATTATGGAAACGACAAATGTGAATTTATGGGCAATGTATTCAGAAGTGCAGAAACACGTTGACAATTACAACTGCGGCTCTTGCACGCGTGCGGAATTGGCGAACCGTTGTTATTTAGCCCGTGTCCCTTATATTGGGAAATTGAGAAGTCTCCTGTTGTGGATACGTGACAGGTGGCTCTAACGCCTGAAATCTCCGCTCTATTGGGCGGAACTATTAACCAACTAAAATCACAGAATTATGAGTATGAAGGAATTAAGCGCGCCTCAGATTGCCGAGGTCATCCAAGCTATTGGTAATGACAAAGTAAACAGTAGTGACGTACGCTTTTTAAATGTGACAGAAGCCACTCAATTAAGCGGTATAGTTGCAACAGACACAGAAACTGACATGTTGTTGGATCCAGGCAGGTACCTCATGATAGTTTCTGGCGACTACGATTTTGGCAACATTCCCAATCTGTTCAAATATTGCAACAATAATCTTGACACAGATAGCAGATGTTCCATCTCAATATGTGGTGGCGTTGCCACTATTCTCTGCTTGGAGAAATTCGGGGCCTAAACAGCTGCCCTCATTTGGGCAGTACGAATATTAACAACTAAAATTTCGGAATTATGACAAATGGAGACAGAATGTTTCTCGCTGCGATTGTGGCAAGCTACAAGAGAGTTATTTCAGCAGAGTGTGAGAGAAGACACCTTGACGAGCGCGAGTATTCACGGAGAGCTGCGAAAGCAGACAGGAAAGCAAAGGAGATAGAGCGTCATTTCTCACGTCCGCGCTGTTTCTAAGCCTAAAAGGGACGTATTCTTTGCGGTACGTCCGCACAAATCATTAACCAATTAAATCATAGAATTATGAGTACAAGAAGAATTGAGTGCAAAGGCGCAGCGTTTATGGAAAGAGTTTTCGCAAAGATGCAGGAAATGTATACACACGTCGAATTCCTTAATTACGACGGAAAATTCCTCACTGTAGCCTTCATCGCCTGAAAATGCCGTGGCAGTACAATTATTGTGCGTGTCACGGCTCAAGACAACCAATAAATACAAGAGAATTATGGAAAAGAAAAAACTTACTGAGTCTGAGAGGATAGCCAAAGTATTCCTCCGCAAACTGCAAAATATGCAGAGAAGAATGTGTTTCGACAAGCATCTGAGTATTTCTATCGTGCAAAATATTTTCAGGTCCACTCAGATCTGTGTTTGCGTTGGCTACGCAGAGGACAAGCAGGACATTAATTCCCGTAGTTATAATGAGTATTTCCCATTCAATCCATGCTACAGCGCAAAGGAAAACGACGCAGAGTTCGAGCGCCTTGTAGCCTACGTTAACGAGAAATCCGGCAAGTAATCCACAGCCTAAAATCCCCACGATTGTGGGGTCTATTAACCAACACTTATGATTATGAAGAAAACAAGTTCAAATTACACGCCTAAATGCCTGGAATTCTCCAAGTTCTTCAAAGGCAGGCAGGGAGTGACAACACATCAAATCGAATACGAAGGAGAACATTGCTTTTTCGGAACTGCGTATGTTGACGGACATGAGTTTGTATGTGTAGACCAAATGAAAGAAAAAGAGTACATGGTCTATATCAACAATCCTGTAGAAGGAGACGAACGGCAATGGGTTTTCGGCTACTACAAGACATTTCGCAAAGCTTTAAGAAAAATGTCCTCAATCGTCGATAAAAGAAAATATCCAAAGCCGATTGAAATTTGGTAATGCATAACGCCTAATCAAGTGGAGCCGTTCACTCCACTTCTACGAACCAACAAACAAAGAATTATGACAAGAAGAAGCAAGACGCTGCTACAGCAGGCAAAGTACTACGAAGTACACAACGAGACGGAAATGATGTGCCTTATTTGGGAGGCATGGGTAAACGGAAACTTTTCCGATTTCAAGAGTTATTACCGCTCATTGAACATGGAATCCCGCCGTCGTTTCATCGGATTCATCTACAATCAGGTTGACGGACACACATTCTACAAAATGGTAGACATGCTCATGTTCGACAAACGCTGACAAGCCCAAAACAATCCTTACCCGTAAGAGTAAGGATTTCTACAAACCAAAACATCAAGAATTATGGAAATTACAGTTATGGATTATCAGACAGCCACCATCCGAACAATCAAGGGCTGTCCCGACGAGTGGAAAACAGAGCAGATAGAAAACTATCTCTACGACACTCTCGGCTACCGTTCGAGCGACATCTACTACATGTGTGGAGACGTTATTTCTCACACAGAGGAGACGTACGTTCCGCAGCCCGAGAAACAGACAGACTACAAAAAATGGACAGAGATTAGGGAGAAACACCCCGACTGTCTGTTGCTTTTCCGTGTCGGCGATTATTACGAGTGTTACAATGAGGATGCGGTCAAAGCAGCCGAAATCCTCGGCACCCCACTCGTAAACAGACACACAAAGGAACTCAACAAGATGACAGGCTTTCCTAACTACAGCCTCGACGAGTATCTTCCGAAGCTTATCCGCGCCAGTCAGCGCATCGCAATCTGCAACCAGCTGACAACACCGCAAAAGTAGTTCTGTAGTACGGGCGACACCTCCTGCTTGTAAAGCCTAAAACGATGGGGATGAAATTCCCCATCACACACAAACCAAAACATTCAAGAATTATGACAGAAACAGAAAAGAAGGAATTTGATGAAATTCTGATGAACGACCCGTTGCTCGCCTGTGACGTGATAGACGAGAAATCCAACTATCAGTACACCGTGAAGATTATCAAGTGGACATGGGGAGGCAGATACAGCGTATGTATCAATGACAAAATCGGTCATGCGCTCGTAGACTCTCCTCTCATGGACGAGGACACCGCACGTGGTTTTTACGACCATGTTGTTTCCGCTTACCGCATCGCCTGAACATAAGGATGCTATTTGTCAGCAAGTAGCATCCTTAACAATTATCAACCACTTAAAACATTACGGATTATGAAAATACTACAAGACAAAGATTATAACGTCCGTCCCGATTTAGGAATGACGTTGTCACGTATGAAAAGACGTAAGAACAAAGAGTACATCCTACACTTCCGCTGTAAGGAAAGCAAGATGTCGTACACAGTAGGCATTAATGCAGACCTTACAGTATGGGGACGTGTGTATAACGACGCCGTTCCCATCTGCTCTGATAGGAAAGAAAGTCTGCCGACATTCAAGGTTGCGTACAAAGTGTTCCTTGACGCTTGCCATGAATGCATGCGAAGAGTTGAGCGCGACTCTCTGAAATACACGTAGGACAAGACAGCCACCTAAACCGCCTCCCTTCGGGGAGGTACAAATAACCAACAAACCGCAAGAATTATGAAAATACACATCCCCTGTCCTATCAACGAGAAAGACCTATGCAGCGATGTTCTCTTCGACGATCTTTTCGACGATAATGCGTATTGCTGCGACGGACACGGCGTGCTGATAGGATTTATCCATCGCCACGTTGTCAAGATGACGTACAGATACGGCTCAAATGTCGTACACTTCGAAGTCCTCGACCATACGCTCAGCTCGGACATCAAGTCACGGATTAGCCAATGGCTTGAAATCGTCCGCACCGGTGTCAATGAAAATTCCCTTGATGCTAACACAAAGCTGAACACCATCGTCTTGTACTTCAATTATACGTGCTCTGGCAATATCATCTTCAAGTACAACACGGACGAAAAGTAACCGACCTAAAAAGCCTCCTCTCACGGAGGCACACATTAACCATAAAATTGAATTATGCTTAGAGACAGAAATTGCGACAAGAATTTCGAGCGTACACTGCTCGCAGAAATCAGCAGAGCCAAGATTGCAGCCCGCAAGATGCACAACAACCGCAAGACCGGTTACGAAGACCCACGCGCGGAGCGTGACTTCCATCGTGCCATAATCGAAATCGTGAGCATAGCTTATCACGATTAACGCATTGCTTATCGCCTGAAACTCAATCCCCACCCTCAACAATGAGAGTGGGGATTTCTATTATCAACCATTTAAAAACAATAGAATATGATTTACATTAAGAGTTTCAAGAATTACGACGAGTTCAAGCAGTTGTTTGGCGTCGTAAAGCACGGCAACGGCGTTGTGTCACGCAAGAACAAGATTCTCTTGGCTTGCCTCAAGAACAGAAAGCTCTTCCACTGGTGGCTCGGTTTCAAGGAACAGGATGACAGGTTGACTGACAACTGCGACTACCTCCGCGCCACCAACATGGACGACCTGAAGAACTTTGCCAAGCACATGGTAAGCGACATTGCACTCCATGACCCCGATAGCGAAGACACATTGTACATCCTTAGTTTTGACAAAGATTTCCCCTACACTCTCTATTCCACTACACTAAGTCTTGACACCCTACGCGGTGTATGCACCGACGGAGACGTCAAGTCTATACGTTACAAGAATATAGAGCGTGGAAGAATCTTCAAGATGAAGGCAGGCAAGCTTATTTCCAGATGTATCGAGGAAAACCGCATCCCGCGCGAATACATGCCCGAACAGCTCAAACGCTGGATAGGCGAAGAGTTCGCACGCGACTGGCAGGTCTATGCAGAACAGCGTGCCAATAACAACTACACCCTGCATGTTGACGACGACTTCGAGGCCATCTATGATGGCGAACGTTGTCTTGGCGACTTCGGAAGCTGCATGACCGACAAAGGACATCACACCTTCTATCGTGACGCCATAAAAGCCAAGGCTGCCTACATCACCGACGACGACGATATGATTGTCGCCCGTTGCATTGTCTATACAGACGTATGGGACGAGAACAACAATCATTACCGCCTCGCCGAGCGTCAATACTCTTCCGGTCAAGACGACGTCCTCAAGCAGATACTTGTTGACAAGCTTATCAAGGCTGGCGAGATTGACGGCTACAAGCGTGTCGGTGCCAGCTGTCACGACAATAAGAACTTTGTCCGCAACAACGGCGAGTCAATGCACGACCTTACACTCTACATTAAGTGCAACCTCGAATACAACGACGTTCTCAGCTATCAGGATTCGTTCGTCTATTACGACTATAACGACAACACGTCCTGTAACAGCTCTTCTGCGTATTACGATTACGAGCTTGATTCCACGGATGAATATTTCGAGCCGGATGGCAATTATTCAGAGTGGAACAATTGCGTTATCCCTGAAGATGATAGCGTTTACGACGACTACTACGAGGATTGGATGTATAGCAACCAAAGCGAAGATGCCATATATCATGGTAGACGCATCCATATCAACGAGAGCCGCATAGACGAAGACGGTCGCTGGTACTGGTCTGACTACGAGAGCGCTTACCTGTTCGACGACGAGTGCTGCTACGTAGAGAAAGAGGAGGATTATCGTCTCCTTGACGACTGTGTAGAGGATATCGACGGCGAATATCAGCTCAGGGACGACTGCGAATGGTCCGAGTACCACGACGAATACATCCATGAGGACAATGCCGTATGGAGCGGCGTGGTCAATTCGTATCTCGACCGTAGTAGAGATACCAAATGTCCGGAATGCGGCGAGTGGTACCCTGAAGACTATGACGGCGAGTTGTATTCAGATATCACCGACGAATGCTATTGCTCCGAGGAGTGCGCCGACAAAGCCGAAGCCGAGTACAGAAAATAACATGCTCTTGTTGTTGTAGCCTAAAAACAAGGCAGGAGGATTTCCCTCCTCCTGCCTTCCAAGTACAACCATTTTAATTTCAAAAACAATAGAATTATGAAAGAATTGAATTTTGACCTGCTAAAGAGTCTTTATTGCGTATTCTCTCCAAGCGACGAAGAGAAGCGCATGCGTCGTTTCATCAAGAAGCACATCAAGAACACTGTTCCCTCAGCCATTGTCACACAAGACAAGTACGGCAATCTCTTCGTCACCAAAGGCGAAGCAGAGAGCTATCCTTGCCTGTGCGCACACATGGATCAGGTGCAGCATCTTCATCCCAAGGACTTCGTGTGCGTTGAGAACCAAGGTGTCATCTTTGGCTACTCGCCAAAAGTCCGCAAGCAGTGCGGTCTCGGTGCCGACGACAAGAACGGCATATTCATCGCCCTGCAATGCCTTGAGCGTTACGACGTTCTCAAGTGTGCGTTCTTCGTGGGCGAAGAGATTGGATGCGTAGGCTCAAGTGCTGCCGACATCAGCTTCTTCAGCGATTGTCGCTTCTGTGCTCAGATCGACCGTCGCGGCAACAGCGATATGGTCACAAGCATTTCCTTCGATAGCATCTGTTCGGACGAGTTCATTAAGGACGCCGACTGCACAAGCTACGGATATGCCGTCAGCACAGGTCTTATGACCGATGTCGAGGCATTGCGCAGCAATGGTGTCACCGTATCGTGCATCAATATGTCGTGCGGCTATTATGAGCCACATACCGACCATGAGTTCACCGTTATCGAAGACGTGAAGAAATGTCACGCTTTCGTCTGTCACCTCATCGAGCATTGTACGTCCGTCTATCCTCACGAATCTGACGAAGAATGCGGCTATGGCAGCTATGGCAGCGACAACTATTGGGAGCGTTACTGCACGTCTTGGGATTACGACGAATGCCTCGAATATTGTTGCGAGTCGCTCTATAACGACCCGAGGCTTACGCTCGAAGAATTTTCGGACATGATTAAAGGCTGCTATCGTCTTGACAAAAAACAGATTGCCGAGATTTACGATACGGCACGCAGCTATGTCGATTCCGAAACGGCCTAAAAAAAGACTTACGGAGCAGCCTAAAACCGCCACGCCTTTGTGCGTGGCACTATCAACCTTTAAAAACAAGAATTATGGACAAGAAAAAGTACATCGACATCATTTCTGCACAGGCAGACAAGAATCATCGGCCTCACGAGTTGGCTCTTAACGATTTCCTCGACTATCTGTTCGAGTTTTTCAGCGTAAAGGCTTTCCAGTTCGGCCCCGACACGTATCATCAGCATCTCCTTGACTGCACACAAAAGTGTCCCGAATTTGCCGGTCTCGCTACCTTATGGCTCACTGACGTTGCTACGGCTATGGAACGTGGCAAGTGGCTTGACGTGTTCGGCATCCTCTACGAGGAGCTGTATCTCACACGCGGAAAGGCGTCTCATACCGGGCAGTTCTTCACGCCGCCAAGCGTGGCTGACCTTATGTCGCAAATTTCCTCATTGAATGAAAAGCAGAGCGGCATTGTCAACGACTGTGCAGCAGGCAGTGGCCGTCTCCTCCTCGCTCATTACATCGAGAAGAGCCGTCTCGACCATTCGGCAGGACGTCACTTTCAGTATATCGCACAAGACGTTGACCCCGTAGCGTGCAAGATGTGCGCCCTCAATCTTATGGCTCACGGCATGAACGCCAAGGTCATCTGTCAGAACACGCTCGCCATGAGCACGCCATCAGTAGTGTATTGCGTCAACGAGGTCAAATACCCCTTCAACACGCCTTTTTACAGCGTACGGGCCGTGAGACCAGTCCACATGTAAAAGCCTAAAAATACTCTCCCTCGTGGAGAGTGCTATTAACCAACAATTACAGAATTATGGGAAAGTCAATCAGAACAAAATTGGAGATGTGGACTTCGTGGGGTTATTGTATGACTCCACAGATATTCAGTTCAAGAAGTAAGGCATTGGAGTACGCACGTGAAATGCGCGACAATGGCTACATTTTCGGATTCAGAACATCCCCTGTCTAAAAAGTCAGCAGAAATGCGGATGTTATTAACCAACAAAAACAATAGAATTATGGCATTACAATGGAAATGGACCGACAAGATGGGCAAGATGGCCATCAAGCAGAAAGAGAAGACTTTCGATGTAAACATCTATGCAGGCAATGCACTTGCTATTTTTATCTGCGAGTACGAACAGGATGGAGAACAAAGATACATCCTGTACAACTTCTTTGCAGACAAGGCTCACTGTGACAACATCATCAGGAATGGCAAACGGCTATTCACAGACGAGGTTGTAAGCGTCGAACTTAACCTCTATCACAAGAGCGCACAGACCCTTCTCAACATCTTTGTCAAGAACGGCTACAAGGTCTTGTGTTACTACGAAAAGCCGAAGCAGTAGCCTTCCTTATCCGTGAGCGACATGGCGCACATCGGGTTCAAGCCCCGACACGGAACAATATTAACCCTAAAAAAGAAATGAATATGAGCAATGATGTTATCAAAACCGAACAAATCGGCGATTACAGAATCTCGATTTGTCGCGACGACTATCTTCCATGTCCGTGTAAGGACTGGGGTATGCTTGGCGTACACCTTTTCAACAGCGGCAGAAGGTTGTCAGAAGCCTCCAACTACGAAGAGTTGTTCGCAACAAACAGCTATTCGCTTGCCGACGCAGTGTGCGAGCTTGCTTGCAAGTATGTGCAGCAGAAGAAATTCATAGAGTACATCAACACATGTCTTAGCGACTCTCTACGCTTCCGCTACGACCGCTCTGACCACACATGGTATCTTGAGCAGTATTGCAGATACGGAAACGAAGGCAGCAAATGGTGTCGGATGCAGGAGTTTACGCCCGACGAGGTAAAGGACGACATCCGTGGCGAACTTTCTGAGTCTCTTGATGAAGAAGATTTCATCTATCTTCTCACAAGTTGTCAGACTGAGATTGCGGTGCATGAATGGTCGTCATCCGGCTACTGCCAGGGCGATTATGTTGAAGGCTTCTCCTATTGCACAAAGGAGCGCTTCATTAAGCGCTACGGCGGTCCTGCAAAGGACTGGCAGAAACGTGCGGTTTCCGCTATGGAGAGCGAAGCAGAGTGTATCGGCAAATGGATGTGGGGCGACGTGATAGGCTTTGTTCTTGAGAAGAAAGTGCGTTACACGAAGGTCTACGAGGACAGCGAGAGAGCTGACGAGGACGATTACGACTGGGAGGAGATTGACTCCTGCTGGGGCTATTACTGTGACGAGGACGAACTGATAAAGGAAGTAATCGACAAACACCAGTTGCAGCCGAGTGTTGCAGCCTAAAACCGAGGGAGCTTAGCTCCCTTGCAATAATTAAGAACCAAATATTATATAATTATGAGAAAATTCAGATGTGACTACAATTATGTTGACGACCTCGTCTATCGCTACGAGGATGCAGGCGGTTATGCCATCCATCTCAGCGAGGGTTCACTTGCCTCTGGCGATTGGATTCTCTACGACGACACGGGACAGAAGAAGTGCTACTACATCTACGAGTACGCCCTAAATTCTTGGTCTTCCTGTCAGATAGTACAGGTCTACAATGGTTGGGACAAGTTCCCTAAGAAGTTCAAGCGCCTCATCGAGACGCAAACGTCTACGCCTAACCCCACACAGGTAGCGCAGCCTAAAACAGGTGTGAGCGAAGACAATATTCAGTCTCCAGCGTCTCATCCGGGACACTACCCGGATGAGTCTTACTGCTGGATACATCAACGACCTACAGTAATGCGCCAAGTCTTCGTCACGCCACATTATCAACCGCAAAAGACATGATTATGAAAGAATATCTATTCAAGGTAGGAGCAGACGACATGACGTTCTCGTTCTGGCTGACACCGCGTGAAGCCGTCCGCAGAATGCACGAATACGCCGCTGCATACCACGTCGCAAGCGTCTATTTCCTACGTCTGAAAGGCGTCCATCTTGTCGGACTCGAAACATCCGAAGGAGGAGTCCTCTATAACGTGATAGAAAAGAACGTATAGGTATCGCAGCCTGAATAGGTACACGAGGAGGGACGATTCATTTATCCCGTGAGAATCACGCGAGATGTCTGAAGCTATCACTCAGACATCTCCGCGTGCTCCACACGGGACAACATCAACGTCATACAGCCATGCGACATTCCCTTTGAGTGTACCACACACAAACCAAAACATTCAAGAATTATGACACACACGCAATTTATGCTGAACATCTCACAAGCCGTAGAACTCGGCTCACGTTTCACCGTCAATTTCGAGAAACGCACACTCCGCCTGGACGGAAAGCTTGTCAGTCTTGACGATGCTGGCGTCCTCCCTCTCAACGGGTCCGTCATGCTCCGCGAAATAGAAGAGTATTATCAGCAGTACAAGCACTCCATCCCCTCTGAGCGGTCCGAGTCACACCGACGTAGTTATTTCAAGGCTCTCCCCGAGAAAGACCTGTCTGACCATGACATGCTCTACGGCGTATCTCGTGAAGTGGCACGCTGCTATCTCGAAGTCTTCGTCCTTCTCATGTTGTTTGACGGACAGCTCCGATGGCATAACGAGTGGGGCAGCTGGTTCTGGCAGTCCCCCAACGACAAGGATCTCATCATCCTCCGCCAATGGGTAGAGCCAAAGTCGAAAGAAGAATAAGAGCGTCCTTCATCCTTAAAGAGGCTTAGTAAGGCCCAGTGAGGCTCAGCTCTCATCTGTCCTCTGTCAATCCCAAAAAACAGGACGAGTTCCCCCTCGTCCACCAACCAACCAACCAACATTATTAACAATTTTAAATCATACGAATTATGAAAAAGAGAAATCTTATCATTTCAGGTGAGTTCACAATGACAGAGGTAGCTAACGCCGACACACAGGCACAGTCGCAGAACGCAGCAGCGCCAAAGGCGAAGTCAGCAGCAGCACGCATCGCAGCTCTCAAGGCAGCGGGCGTGGACGTTTCCAACTACTTTCCCATGGGAGAGGAGATGGTCGTCAAGGTTGTTGACGGAGTCCCCGTACAGGTTACGGACGACGATCCCGTCTTCGCGAGCATCGCAGGAGGAGGTCACATCCGCAACTACACGCTCTACCGCCGTTGGGTGATGTCACAGATGTTCCACATGCTCGACCGCATGGAGCGTCAGAACGTCTCCTTCAACTCACTCTTGCAGGACAAGGGCTACCACTATCAGTGGCGCATGCTTGAGAAGGAACTGCTCGACCAGTACAAGATGCTCAAGCACAAGGACAACGTCTGCTACGGACAGCGTGCCCTTTGGTTCAACGGCAGCGTAGCCTCTTACATGGCTTTCGACTATGTCAAGAAGCTCCGCTCTTACATTGAGAAGCTGTTGCGCAAAGGCACTCACACTTGCAAGGGCAAGCCCTACGTGCGTCTTAGCAGCGAGAACATCTTCGTCTCTGACTTGGAGTCCAAGCTTTACAGCCCCCTCCGCGAACTTGGCCTTGCAATGAGAACCGTCAACGGAGAACGTCTCTATCGTCTTGTTGTCAAGTTCAACAAGCTCATGAAGCGTCTCCCCGCCGACACCAAGCAGTCCGTGGCGTTCATCAACGCCTACAAGGGTTCCGGTGCTTACTTCACCATGCGCAACATGGTCCTGTTCCACGGAGCACGCTTCAAGCAGGGCCGTCGCAATATGTCCGAAGCCAAGTCTCTTGAGCATATCGAAAGCAAGGCTGCCGAATATGCCCGCGAAGATGAGGGATGGCGCTTGCTGGGCGTGCTCAAGCAGCTCATCGCTGACTCTGACATGTCCGTAAGCGACAAGATTGACGAGTGGGCTGACCGATAGTCCGTCATTACTCCCCCCCCCGAAAGTCACCGCCGTGCAGTGGGTGGGCATCGTTCACACGCTGCTCTCTGAGACTCAGGAACCAGCCAGGTCGATTACCGTGGCAGGGTCCTGACCTCGAACCGCAGTCGTCAGATCATTCGCCTACAGCCAGACTCCAAGCCCACGGCTGCACCGTTTGTCAAAACCGCGTGAAACATTATGTTTCACGCTCTATTAACCATAAAATCAAAAGAATTATGAAAGAAGACAAAATCTTACAGATGGCCTTCCAGTCCGAGCGTTGGCAGTACGCCATACAGAAAGGACTCGACAAGGACATCAACAAAGCCACGCTCTATCAGCTCACCACACCCGAGGCACGCGCCTTGATGTATCAGAAGATACGCGACGGCAAGTACAGGATTATGCCGCCTCACACGGCTCTAATACCGAAGGACAACGGAGAGTTCCGCACCGTCTACATCAACGAGCCTGCTGACCGCATTCTCCTCTCCATCGCCAACGACCTTCTCTTCGAGCTGACACCCGAAATGGTCCATCCCTGCTGCACATCATATCAGAAGGGCATCGGATGCGGACGTGTCGTACAGAACATATCCCGACAGATATCCTTCGCGAAAGGACGCATCGGAGGCTTCAAGTCCGACCTGTCCAAGTATTTCGATACGGTGCTCCTCTCGTACATCGACTGGGCGTTCAATCAGGTCGAGCTTCGCCATGGCCATTCCGCACTGATAGACGTCCTACGCGCTTACTACCACTGCAATCTCTATTTCGACACCGACGGCTCTCTCTCCGAGAAATACCAGTCGCTCAAGCAGGGATGCAGCGTGGCCTCATGGCTTGCCGACGTGGTTCTCTATCACATCGACGAGCGCCTGTCCCGTCTCCGTGGCGTCTACTGCCGCTATTCGGACGACGCCATCTTCGTGGGCGAGGACTGGCAGGAAGCCAAGCTTATCATGGAGGAAGAACTGGCGAAGATGCAGATGAAGCTCAATCCCAAGAAGGTAGAATTCCTCGACGCTGACAATTGGTTCAAGTTCCTCGGATTCTCCATCAAGGGCAGCAGCATCTCGCTCTCGTCCACGCGCATCAAGACATTCCAGAAGGAAATCGAGAAGCGCACCGTCAAGAAGCGTGACGTCACCCTGCAAAAAGCCATTAACTCCGTCAACCGCTATCTCTACAAGGGGTACGAAGGACATTCATGGTCCACGCAGGTCCTGCCCATCATCAACGCCGAAGAGGACGTCCAGACGCTCAATACGTTCGTCATGGACTGCCTCCGAGCCGTCAAGACGGGCAAACGGAAGATAGGAGGCATAGGGTTCGTCAAGAATCAGCAAGTCGGCTGCATACAGCGAGGACGAGGACGAAACGTCACCGCCAACCGCAGCAAGACCTCGCCTCTCATCACCGGCTATCTCACCTTAGGCTGCGCACGCAAGGCCCTCCTGACCAGCAAGGCAGCCTACGACACCCTCGTAGCCAATCTCTAAAAGCCGCCTCTCCAGCCCGGCACAGGGCTTCGCGGAGCAAGGATGTCACATTCAGCTACCGGCAATAGCAAGAAGGCACGGTCCCGAGTGTTACCCACTGGGACCGCTGCCTTCTGCTACGCAGGCAACATCATTCACCTACAGACACGTGCCAAGACATCACAGCCCGCCCAAAGAGATTCATCACCCAAGAGTCTCAGCAGCTCCTCAGATAGGCTTAGATAGGCTCAATAAGGCTCAGCCGCTCGGTTTTCCCAGTGAGGCTCAGCCCCCAATCCCCAGCACTGGGAAGCGTTCTTCAAGAGAGTCCCGTTCAGCATCCAGAGCTTTAACGCCGGTGCCTCCAAGGCGGACATCCGCCTCTATGGCACCCGCTCACGTTCTGGACACATCACACACCTACAGCCATGTGCCGCCACTCATGAGAAGTCCGCACCGCGGGAATTGCATCCCGTCAGGACACACAAGGAGGAAACATTCACTCCAGACTGTTTGCATCAACAGATCTATATCGACAGCACCTGTCGATATAGATCTGTTTCTCAGAACGGTCTTCGATCATTCGTCTACAGAAATGCAACACATCCTCAGAGCGTGTCCGCTTTTTATTCAAAAAAACATCTGTAAAAGACATCCCGACAACCATAAAATCACTACCTTTGTATTCACAATCACAGCACAGCCAGCCTAAAGAGGCGTAGCGAGGCGCACACATCGCCTCCTTCGCCGCTATCAACCAAACAAGAAAACAATTATGTCAGTAACCAAATTTGTCCGAGCACAGGACATACTCAAAGAGAAGGGCTTCAAAGCCCCACCATTCGATACCGCGGGATTTCAGAACGCAGTAGTCGTGTTCTTCCGCGAGAACGATATGTACGCAAAGCTCACAATCAGAACAATGCGCTTTCTCGATTACAAGAACGCCCCCAAAAATCCCCTTTTCATATCCACCGTTCCTGTTGTCACACACTACGTTATCAACGAAGAAGAGTGGGAGGAAGAAGAAGACAGTTGGGGCGAAATGATAAAATACTATACCGTAAACATAGAACGTATAGAAAACGGTGAGAAAACTGTCAGCCGCAGTTGCATAAGCGAAGAAGATTTGGATTGCGAACACCCAAGAATTTGGGACGAATACGAGTACCCTTACCCTAAATTTATAAAAGACGTTATTGGCGCCGGTTCTTCTGACTCCCCATTCATCATCATCGACGAGCCATACGCCACCAACGCCATCGGTCTTCTCAAGATGCTCGGCTTTATCGTCTCGCGCAAACGAAAGTCATGGTTTGACCGTTATAAACGGCTACCGCACTACGCCTACACCGTCACCCTCGTCTAACCCTAAAACAGCCTCTTCGGAGGCCCTATATAACCAAGCCCTACCGCAACACGGCAAGCGGAACAATATGAAGAAAGAAAACCTGAATACAGCAAACAATGAAGTTGAGAAGGTGTACGAGTTAATCAATAACTTGGTTAGTAATCTTGGCTTAGAGATGGTAGATTTGGCATATCCTAACCATGATGGCGTACAAGATGCTGACGTTGCATCAGACATGATGCTTCTTCGCCAGAGCGCGAACAGCCTGTCTAAGGTTTGCAACATCCTCGTCAAAAAACTTACAGATGTTATTGGAGACGAGAAATGAAAAAGCCCGACCTAAGCCGGGCACGCAAGACCATTGGTCTCGAATCTACGAATGTAGTTTCAATCCACAGCCCGAAGGCTGACAGTCAACGAAGGGTGTCTTTTATTTCAATTCCATAAAGGTACAATTAAAAATCAATTCCATAAAGGTTCGATTTAAATAGCCCCTCCGAAGATATTGCAAATGTAGTCATTAAAAAACCAATACGCAATGCTCATTCACAAACATTAACTGTTTTAATAAATGTATACCATCACAGACGCCGACAGCTTCCTCTATCCGTGGGTCGTTCTGACCTTAAAGCCGAAGCAAGGTAAGGAATTTCTATGGTGCATGCTGGACGACCATGCCGAAACCGACATCCTCGAAGCCCATCACACCAAGTCCTACAAAGGCATTGTCCTCGACAGCCTACCGACAAGAGGCGGAACCATCACACAAGAAGAGAAAAACCGACTTTAAAGACATTATAATATGAACAAAACCAACGAAGACGTACCATTCGAGCGTCAGATGCTTCACATCGTACGCAACTACCAGAAGCTCATCGACCTCATCTGCAAGCTCCGCAAGGAGAACGACACCCTCCGAAAGAGCAATGCAAGCGAAGCCGAGTTACAAAGGCAGGCAGAAAAAGCGAAGAGCGACAACAATATGCTCAATTACCGCATCGGCAAGTTACAAGACACCGTCCAAAACCTTCATGCCGAAATCGAACGCAGGGACGCCGAAATCGCCGGCCTGAAGCGCACGATCGAACAACTCCGCGACGAGATTGCCGACCTCCACCGCAAGTACAAGGTCCTCCGCGCAGCCGACCACATCAGATAAAGAGGCCCAGCGAGGCCCATCCCAAAGAGGCTCAGATAGGCCCAGTAAGGCCCGCCTGAGCCACTTACAACCTATTATGCAAACTTCCTCTCTTAAATATTTTATCGTCTCGCGCAAAGAACAACCTATCTTGAAATTGCAGAGGTCACACTTATAACAATTATCACCTTAAAACAACTCTTAAAATTATGAAATCAAAAAAGCTTCCATTTATTCCGCTCGCCATTGTTGCCCTGTCTTTCTCTTGTGAAGGGAATCCATCAAAAGCCGAGAACCTCCCGAAAGCAGACAGTAGTCTTTACCTGAATGAAAAAATCCAGATGGGAGACACCGTCCTTAATCTTGTGAAGAAAGGATTGGCAGTACCAGAGGTAGACTACGAAGACTCCTATCTGCTTACTGACAACACATTTGCAGGTATAGCCTTTAAATGCCAGGCTTTAATACGCCATAAGGATGGCCGTGTCAACAGCTTGTCGTACATCAGCGATCCTTATGCCAACAAAGACGCTTTTCAGTCCGATGTAACCAAATTCTTCAAGTACATGTCTGCCCGCCAGTACAAAATGACTGTAGGTTCACCGGAAGAAGACGACCAGAAGCTGTTTAAGGCGAAATCTAAAGAATACACATGGGAATCTCCTACAAAAACGGTTTCTCTCACCATAACCAAGTCTGAGGCTGCTCCAGGTTGGGGAAACGATACTTATTCCATGCGTGTCTTTGTTGCTCTACAAGACAGCATCGTAGAAAAATATCATCTCAAAAATCTGTTTTACAACCAGTAAATTAGCCCCTGCACGCCACATTCAGAATCCGCAATAACCGACACAAAAGTCCCGTTATTGCGGATTTTCCGTTTAATGTCCAAAACCGCGCACCGCGCACAATGTTAAAAACCAAGTTAAACCATCCACTTCCCATCCATATTATTTTATAATATTATACCTTTGCAAAAGGGAAAGCGATGAGGAAGTCTTAATCCAACATCTTATGACACAACTCATGACAAGACGCTGGCAGGAGATGCTTACTCCTGAACAGCAGGAAAAGTACGCCAATGCCATCCGACAAGGCTATTTCGCCACATACGACGGCTATCCTTGGCGCCACACCTTCTACGGAGCCTGGATATGGAAACATCCGGGACGAGTAAAGGTGGTCAACATCTTCAAGGGCATAGTCGGACGCCCGCCCATGTGGGAAGACCTCACCGACGACAATCTACGCGACTTCCGCGAGGAGATAGCGTCATCATACGCGCCGAACTCAGCGAAGACCATCTTCGCCGAAGTCAACGCCATCATACGAGAAAACTCCTCCAAGCCCGTCCCGTCGCTCAATTTCGGGACAGTCCTGCGCACCAAGAAAGTCCCGTCGCAGTCCGTAGCACTCACCGACGACGAGATACGGCGCATCCACGAGTTCACGCCACGCACCCGTGCAGCCAAGCACGCCAAGCGCATCTTCATGCTCGAATGCCTGTGTGGAGCACGCCTCTCAGACTGCCTCGCACTCTCGCCAGACAACATCAGCGAGGACGGACGCGTCATCTCGTACGTCTCGCAGAAGACCAAGACCGCCGTCAAGGTCCCCGTCCATCCGTGGCTGCGCATCTATCTGCAACGCGTCTCCCCAACCGAGCCGAGAGAAATCTCCGTCAGGTGCTACAACGACAACATACGCGACATCTGCCGGGCATGCGGAATAGACACCATCACCAAGGTCTTCCGCGCAGGACGCACACAGAGAGGACACAAGTGGGAGTTCGTCTCCTCACACACCGGTCGCCGCTCCTTCGCCACCAACCTCGCGCTCAAAGGCATCCCCATCGAGCAGATAGCCCTCTGCATGGGACACATGTCAGGCAACGTCCCCAACATCTCCATGACGCAGCGTTACATCGTCGGAGAAATCGGACTCTCACCCGAGACATTCGCAGCCTTCCAGCTCCCCGGAGCAGAACGCGCCGAACGCGAAATGAACGCCCTCTATGCGGTCGGAAAAGACTATCCCGAAGACCAGTAAAAACACCTCCGAAAACATGCGAAAAATGCGATCGCATAAATCGCATAATCCAACGTATTTTCCGACGTATTTTTATCGTCGTAACTCACTGATTATCAATACGTCCGATTATACCTATGCGATCGCATGCGATTGCACTATATATATATAGATATTATGTATATCTATTAGTATATATTCGTATACACTCATATATCCTAATAGATATACATAACATCTATATACTCACACTCTCGCACGCGAGAGCTGTGAAGCGTGTGTGTCAATTTTTTTATTTTTTTTAAACAGCAAAACAGATATGGACAACGAAGAACACCTCCAGAATCTCAAAGACAGAGCCGAGGAGCTGCACAGCCAGCTCCCGCCAGAAGCCAAGCAGATGGCAGCGCTGCGCAGCAAGTATGACAAGCTCGCATGGGAAGCGCTCTACGCAGCAGCAGCCGGCGACATCACATCCTACGACGACCTCCAGCGCGAGTTCGTCAGCATCTTGCTCCGTTTCGATGACGAAGCCTCGCAGCTGACCCCTCAGCCGCAGCTCCCGCCAGACGACCTCGACACCCTCAGCGAGGAAACAAGAAAGGCAGAAGCCGCAGGCAAACCTCTCAAGCAGTTCGCCTACGATTTCTGCCAAACCAGCATAGCCATCGAGCTTGACACCCCTCAGCTCCCCTCCACGTAAGCCACAATCCGAGCCACCGCATCATCTATGCGCTTAGTGTCATAGGCGATGTAGTGGCTCGTCACGTCAGCCCACGAATGCCCCAGACACAACGCAATCGTCTCGCGCGGAATCTCAAGCTCCGCACCTATCGAGGCGAACGTGTAGCGGGCGGTATACACCGTCATCCCCTCCACAATCGGATGCCACACCACCTTACGCAGCCTGCCCACCTTGTCCGGCACAATCTCCTTGCGCCCTATCTTCTTCAGAGCGTCGTTCCAGTGGTGGCAGAAGTCCTTATAGTCCGAATACCCGTCAAGAGGGCATAGAAGCCATTCCTTGCCCCTGTAGCGGCTTATAATCCCCTCGGCGGGCTTCGGTATCGGAATATCGTAAAGACGCCCCGTTTTCGCCCTTTTATAGCGAATCCTGCCGTTCCTCACGTCCGAAGCCTTCAGATGCAGCAGGTCCACCGGGTTTATGCCGCAGAGATAGAACGTCAGCATAAACAGGTCACGGTATATCCCCTGCCACTCCTCCACCTCGCAGTCCCTAATCTCCCTCAGCTGCTCCACGCTGATATTGTTGATGGCCACCTTCTCCGACTTTATCCTGTACCGCCTGAACGGATAGTTCGACGTCAGCTCGTTGTCTATCGCCCAGTTAAACACCGTACGGATGTTGCGCAGCATGATTCCCTTATAGTTCACGCTCGCCTCACCCATGAAGCCGTCGAAGCCGTCCAGCCACGCCTTGTCCACGCTCCCGAACACCGCCCTGCCGTCATACTCGCGCACCTTCCGCGCCGTCAGCCGGTAAAGCTCCGCCGTCCCCTTGCGCCCCTTCGTATCGGCTAACCTCTCGATATAGTCCGCAAGACACGTCGTCTTCTCCTCCTGCGCCTCCCCCGAGACCACAGCCGTCAGCTCCCTCTTCATCTTCGCGAAGTCAGCCCCCGCATTGTCCAGCAGATACGCCTCCACCTCGTCAGTGATGTTCATCAGCCTCCTCAGCTTCGCCCTATAGTTCGCCTCCTTAGGCGACATCGAAAGCCCCGAGAACGCCTCCGTCACATAGATGTCCGTAGCCACCACAAACTCCTTGCCGTCGCCGCGGAACAGCATCTTCACCGCAATCCGACCATCCTTCCCCCTCTTACTCTCCTTAGCTGCAATATAATATTTCATAGACTTTAGTGTTTTTTGTTCCAGTATCTGCAAAATTACTCATAAAAACCCGACAAAGCAACAACAACCCCCATCAACCCACACCCCCAAATGGGACCGCCCCGTGGGACTCAATATTTTCCAAGTCTATAAACCATTCATTTTCAACGCCTTACAGTACTACAAAAAAGCTTCCCAAGCTGGGGGTCGCGGGTTCGAACCCCGTTTACCGCTCACAATCATAAAATGCTGTAAATAATTCAACAAATAAGTCAAGGAGGTTCGTTATTCGAGCCTCCTTTTTTGTATCCTCCAACGTCTAATATAGCGTTATTAGGGATCAAATAGGATCAAATAATATTGTTGTGTTTTTAACAATCCAATATTATTTTTTATCTT
>ERZ1026862.7-NODE-7-length-90380-cov-47.128735_pt1 | contig 90380 bp, 68 predicted proteins | sample MGYA00380161_ERZ1026862 | MGnify/ENA primary metagenome ERZ1026862 (study PRJEB33269, sample SAMEA4719797) | human gut metagenome | biome: human-associated habitat; feature: organic feature; material: feces | place: Cameroon | collected 2013-10 ... | reverse complement strand
CCCGCCCGCAAAATTAGCCATTATTCCTGAAACCACAAACCTTTTTGGGAAAAACATTCAAAAACAATTCCGCTTATACGAAATACCACGCAAAAAAAAAACTTAATCGCTGCCTATATTCCAAAAAATATTTGTAACTTAGCAGCGTGAAACGTAAAATCAAGTGAGAATATGGCAGAAATCGTAAATAAATATCCTGTAGGAATACAGACTTTTGAAGAAATCCGCACGAAAAATTATCTCTATATAGATAAGACTAAATACATTGTGGATTTTAGAGAAAAAGGTATGAAATATATTTTTCTGAGTCGCCCAAGGCGATTCGGCAAGTCGCTTTTTGCCTCTACGCTCCAGGCTTATTTCGAAGGCAAGAAGGAACTTTTCGAAGGATTAGCCATCGCCGACTATGAGAAAGAATGGGTGAAGCATCCTGTGCTCCATTTCGATATGAGCGGTGCCAAGCATTTTGATGCTGATGCCTTGAAGAATTATCTTAATCTAGAACTTTTACCTTACGAAGAACTTTATGGTAAGGGGGAAGGCGAGATTCACCCTAATGAAAGACTGGAAGGTATTATTAAGCGGGCTTATCAGCAGACTGGCAAAAAAGCGGTTGTCACCATCGATGAATACGACGCCCCTTTGCTTGATGTAGTTCACGAAAAAGATAATCTGAAGCAGCTAAGGCTCATCATGCAGAATTTCTACAGTCCGCTGAAGAAACTCGACCCCTATCTGGAATTTACGTTCATCACAGGCATTACCAAATTCTCACAGCTCAGCATCTTCAGCGAACTCAACAACCTCGACAACATCAGCATGCTCGACCAATATTCTGCCATCTGCGGCATCAGTAAGACAGAACTTACCACCGCAATGAAACCAGATGTGGAAGGATTGGGAAGAGCGCTCGGCCTGACATACGAACAATGCCTGGAAGAATTACGACAGTATTACGATGGCTATCATTTCAGCGAACATGCAGAAGATGTATTCAATCCGTTCAGTCTGATCAGGGCAATGAACAGTCAGAAGATAGATTCCTACTGGTTTGGATCGGGAACACCAACCTATCTGATCAAAACCCTGCAGAAACACCATGTCAACGTGATGGAGATTGAGAGAAAGGGAGCTAGTGTTGACGACTTCGATGTGTCGCCTGAGCAGGTAACCTCAGCCCTGCCATTGCTCTATCAGAGCGGTTATCTTACCATCAAGAAATACAGTCCCATCACCAAGAGTTACAGATTGGGCTACCCAAACCAGGAAGTCAAGATCGGAATGCTCAAGAGTCTGGCTCCCAACTATCTGTCTCCCTTATCCATCGACAACAACGGACTGGTGAATGAATTTGTAGAAATGCTTTACGAAAATGATCTTGAGGGTGCCATGGTTCGCCTAAAGGCTTATCTCTCCAGCATTTCCAACCGCCTGTCGAATAAGAACGAAAGAGATTTTCAGACGGTTTTCTATCTGATTTTCAATCTGATGGGCGCCCTTATCAAGGTAGAAGAAGATAGTGCCATAGGCAGAGCCGATGCTGTGCTCCAACTGCCAGACACCACCTATGTCTTCGAACTGAAGTATGATGGTTCGGCAGAAGAAGCCATCAGGCAGATAGAAGAAAAGGGATACCTGATTCCTTATTCAGCCAACGGCAAACGACTGGTAAAAGTAGGTGTCAACTATGACAGTAACCAGCGAACCATCGGAGACTGGATTATCAAAGAAGATAAAGAAGGATTAAAGAAGAATTGAAGAAGAATAAAAGAAGGAAATTGGCAGTAAAGTTTAAAATATTTATACTTTACTGCCAAAAATGGGAGGCTTTTCTTAAGCTGGATGCTCTCGTTTTATTTCCCGAATCTGGAAGTATGAGCCCACTTTAAAAAGTAAGGCCTGTTTAAAATGTTTATATTTCATGGCAATTTCTCGAAAGATATTCACCAGCGGAGCCAATTGCTATGTTTCACTCAGCATGACCACACTGGTCATGCTGGATTCAAAATATGCCCCTTTTTAAAGTGAGCTCTTTTCTCTTAATTCGAACAGTATAACCCAAATTATAATGAAGTAAATATTCAAATACTTTCATTATAATTTAGGTTAAACTTGAACCTATCCTTAAACATTGCTTGCTCTCTTTGTGGAATTTGCAATTGCTTGGCAAGAACTTCCCAATTGCTCACGGCAGTTTGTACATCCTTGATGATGCCCTGAGCCACCTTTCGATTAATCATATAATCCTCACATGACTCCAACAGCACTTGAATGTCCGCCTTATTGGAAACGGCATTGATAAGCAAGCTTTGGTATAAATTGTTGGTTGGATTCATGTCGTAGGCCGGGGAGAGCGTCCATCCTTTGGGTGTCAACAAGAATCCATGGTTGCGGAAATGATCGTCTGAGTTACCTATGCAAATATTGAAGGCGACCCTACGATAGAGCTCCCGTAAATTCGTCTCTACATCACAGCATCCTTGTAGAATGAAATCCACAATATCCAGATAACCGTAACCACCTTGTGCGTTGTCTCCATCTTTAAGTCCCAGCAAAGACATACAGGAGGCAAAATGGATTCTCCGGCCTTCATCCGTTCTGTCAAAACGCTTGGATAAGAGGGTATGATACTTACCCAATCCTCCCCACAAACGAGTCTCTGCCACATGGATACCAGCTTGTAGGGCCAGCAGATGAGAGAAATGCTCCCATAATCCTGCATCATAATCGTCATTCCGAGATGGGAATTTGGCGATGCAGAGCCTGCCTTCCTCATCCAATACGCCTGCCTTCGGTCTTGCGCCACCAAGTGATGTTCCTGGCTGTATCAGCTGGGCAATCCACTTCTTTTCAGGCATGACATCTTCCTCCTCACATTTTTCTATCTCTTGACTGGCATAAATAAGCTCTCGTATTTCCGTCAATGGTGGAATTTTTAGAGAAGGAGAAACATTGATGCCCCCCCGTCCTTTTCTTTCTTAAACCTGAAACCACCCATTCGGGAGAAATCATCAATACCCACCAAGTAATCGAAAGAAGACAGGTTACGTGGAGCCCTTTGCTCTTCCTCTGCTTGCAACTGCTCCCTCCTCTTGAGGAGAGTCCTTCCCCATCTATCAGGCAAAGCGTCGGCAAAACATCCAAAAATATCATTGCCAGGCAAGGTGTATTGCATGCCGGGATAGTTGTTGATGTCTTCCGAGAGTTTGATTCCTGCATGAAGGTTGAGCCAATCGTTGTCAAACTTGAAGGCATAACTATCCGAACCACGTAACTTTTCGTAACATAGTTCCCCTATAAACTCTGGCTCCTGCAGCCAGTTGAAATCTCCAAAAACGAACAGTTTCTCCATTCCTTATTCTTTTTTAGTTGCCCTTTGACGATTTTTCAACCCCAAGTCTTGCAAGGACCTGCCAAGTTTGTCATCCTTGGCAAGCAGCAGAATGTCATCGTCCAACTGTAGTGCATACAGCACTCGCAGGTAGATGCCTATTGACACTGTCGGCATCCCCTTTTCCACCTTGCATAAAGTTACCTCCGAGCATGTAGCCCTTTCAGCCACCTGTGCCATGCTTAGGTTTCGACGTAGCCTAGCCAACTTGATTTGCTCGCCAACGATAGCCATTTTTTGCAACAACTTCCTGGGAAGTTTGTTTGCCATTGTACTCTTAGACATACTTATATACTTAATTATAATGTGCAAATATATGAAAAATACTTCATTATAATATGGGTTAGCGTGAATAATTAGGAAAGATTAAGATTGCAATTTCTTGATTTCGTTCAAGTCATTTACGGTCCAAACATTGGTAATTAGGCCTAACTTATTGGCCTCTGAAATCCACTTATGATGCTCGTTATAGACCTTGTCCTCATAATCGATACCTGCATAGCCAGCTTTCTTGGCGAAAACTTTTGGCTTTTTGTTCTCCTCTTGTGATTGAAGGACAAACGAGAACTTCAAATACAGAGATGAGGAGGAACGGACAAAGCGTGCCAAGTCCCGACAGCCCAGGACCTGGCACGCTCTCACTTACAAGTAATCTTACTTTCTATATAGCACCTTCTTGGTGTGCTCCCCATCTGTGACAAGATACGTACCTCGATCAGCGAGCGGCACTATATGGGATTTCTCCCCAGACTGCGCCTCATGCCAGTGCAGCAACTGCCCTAATGGATTATATACACGTATGATCGCACCCTCGGCCACACCCTCGACAAGCAGTCCGCCAGTCTGGCTGGTCACGGTGAACGGTTCCTGGGTAGATACTACAACAGGCTTCTCTATGCCCACAGTTGTTTTCTCTGCAAAGAGATTTACCGCTGTCACATTATTAGAAGGATTCTGGTCTTCAATCACATTACCCTCTCCATCCACAGTGTGCGCCACAATATAGAGCGTAGTAGGCTTCGCGATGCCCTTCACACGGAACCCCACCGTAGCCGTATTGTTGCCTTCCTGGCTATAGAGCAGGCTCTGCGGAACGGTGCAGACATCAGTTCCCCGATAGAGCGTCTTTCCCATGGCATCCTCGTAAAGTCCCACCTTTACGCTCCATGATGCGTCCATAGGCATAGGCGAGCCGTTGTCCACAGTAGCTGTTACAGCCACCACATCATCTCCATCAGGCACGGCGGCAAGTTTCCTGACAGCCATGTCGGCTACCTGCAACTTGATGCTACCCATACCTGCCCGATTGGCTTTCACCTTCTGTACCCCGGCACGCCGTATGGCTGAGGCAAAGGAACGCGCTTGCATAGGAGCCGACGAGAAATAAGGAGTGATATCAAACGAGAGATCACTCGCAAGGTCGGCATTGGCTGGAGCTGGCGCAGTCACCTCGGCACTGTGTCCCGGCAGGATGCTCACCTGCTTCACGGTGCTCCGGCCGTTTACATTGATGTTCAGATAGTCAACTGCCTCGTATCCCTCGTTGAACACCTGGAAACTGAGCACCACATCCTCGCCTTCCTTCACACGGTCGGCCAGTTCCACATGCTCGCAACGAACAGAGTTGGCAAACTGTGCCTGGCTTTGCAGTACGTTAGCACCATCGTTGTCGAAGTCAGCCACGGTGAGAGCAGCCGTCAGCGTGTTGTCGGCAAAGGTAGCATCATAGTAAGTGATGATGAGGTTCTCTGGCTGGTCAATGAGTTTCTGTGGACACGACAGGTAGATATAGCCATCATTACTTTTTGCTATACGCGCACCATAGACCGATGTGCGCACGCCTCCCGCCTGGTCCTCGCTCTCCTTGTGCATCTCCTTCCACATCACGGCAAGTCCATCAATGCCGTCTGCGGACTCAGGGGCTATGAGCTTATAGTCTATCACGCCACGGTTGCCGAGTCCGAGCAACCCCATATCGTTCAGTGTTCCAGCCTCGGTGAGGCGATAGAGCTTGACATCCGTCTGCCCCATGTCATTGACCACAAGTGCACTGGCAAAGTACCCGCTCTTCATCGCCACTATATGGGGTTGCGAGGCCACGATGTCAGTGAAGAGCGTCTGCGCCTTCTGATCCTTGTCAAGAGTGCCCGTGGCGAGTACGGAGCGCACACTGCCATCGGCATTCCGTTTGCTCACGATGCCGAGCACCATGGGCACGCTGTCACGCATGGCTACCTCGTAGTCGGTGAGCTGGGCTATAGTGTCCATAGGCATAAGTGCTATCTTGTCCTGCCACTTGCCGTCACGGTGCACGCTGGCCATCAAGGCTCCGTCGATGGCACCAGCCGTTGGATCACCATCCACGCTCTGTGGTACAAAGTCGCCTTGCTTCCATGTCACCACAACATTGCCAGTGGGCGAGACAGCAGTCTTGGGGTCGATGCTACAGTAGTTGTCCGACAGGGTCTGTGGCTCTCCCCACTCTTTCCCGTTGCCCAAACTCACAGCCACACGTGCATCGGCAGCAGCCTGAGCCACGCCCTCACTATTGGCTACCTCAGGGGCTTTTGCTGTGGAATAGGTGTAGGCTATAGTGCCCGTGTTCTGCCCGCCTACCTCACGCGATGCAGCATGGATGGCAAACACGTTATGGGCATCCGGTGCGGCAAATGCCATACCCGAGCCAAATGCCACCTCACCTGTCGCCACCTCACCATTCTTAGGACGAATGTATGCCATATCCTTGCCTCCATACAGGTAGGAAGGCTGAGCATAGGCATCTATGTCCGTGAGCAGGATGTTTGAGTTCTGTGGGGCACGCCGCAGTCTGAGTGGTTTATACACCGACGAGCGCAGCACGGTGGTCACTTTACGGGCCTCGTTATTGTCGCGCTGTTTGATAGGATTAGAATCATTGTTAGGTGCATACCACTCGCCTTTCTTGTCGAGAATCGTGCCTGTCCATGTTTTCTTGAAGAAGAGGAACTTGGCCGTGGCATAGGCTTGCAGCCATGCCTCCAGACTCATTCTGGCTCCTCTGTCCACCCTGCCTAAGTAAGGCTTGACCACTGCCATGCTCTCAAACGATGCCGATGCCGACCCTCGTATGCCTGCCTTTGCCGCAGCCACCCACAGGTCAATGCCCAACTCGGCGTAAGCACCTACAGAGAGAGCGGTGTTGAAGTCGAGTATGAGATCCATCTTGAAAGGCGATGGTAGCGATGAACCCTTCGATGCCTCCAGGTCTTCATCACTTGGATGGTCGAGTGAGGCTTGTGCGCTGGCCTCTCCTGCTATGCTCGTTCCGAAAGATCCGAAGCCGAAAGGAACCTTTGCCTTGATGTAGGCCGAAGCCTCGGCAGCGATGCCCACGCTGTTGAGCACGAAATTATAGCGCTCAGTCTCGTAGTCAAACCCCACCTTGCCTTCTACCCAGGCCTTAATTCCTGCTGATGCCGACGGCAGTGTGAGCGCTCGGTCATCTCGGTTGTATTGTGCCCTCATGCCCTTTACTGCACGCTTCATTTCCCAGAAGGCCGCGTCGAAGCTATTGATATAGTCGCCCTTGTCCAGCATGTTCATTATCTTGCCGCCAGGGAGGAAACTGTGCGAGTAGATGCCACGCACGATGTAGTCATTGTTCTCATGCGTGATGCCCAGCGTGAAGGGCAGCGAGGATGGCAGTTCGATGGAGAATCCGTCGAACGACTTCTGCATCTTGCCCAACCCCTTGCCGCGAGACACGTCACCTACGTTTATCTGTGGCAACTCTGGGTTGAAATCCACACCGTCGATTATGAAACTTGGGTCGCTGTCGATATTTTTCATCTGGAACAAGGCGTAATCCTGGTCGCCTTTGACACGCAGGCTCACATCGCCCGATGCCTCAGGAGCGAGGAAGTCACGCATTTCACCCTCCACCTGTAAGAGAGTGTAGCTCACGCTCTGCCCATTCTCCTGGGCATCGGCCAAGTACATATACTTGCGTCCTACAGCCGTCCTCTTCAGTGAGATGCTCCTGCCCGATGCTACTTGGTTGGAAACGAGACTCAGTTTGTCATACCATTTGTCCACATTCAGCGGGTCGCGCACCAGCAGGCGCATCTTTATCTTGCGTCCTGGTTTCTTAGACCCGTCATAAGGCAGCAATGTTGACGTGCCCGCATATTGACAGCGCACCATCTGTGTGCCCTCACCAGTGGGGGCTGTCTCCTCCATGTATATGTCCTCCACATGTACTGCATCGCCCGCATTCGTTTTGGGAGTGAGGGCTACGGTGTGCACCACCCGCTCGCCATCGAAGAACGCCTCTTCGCCATTGATGATGATGGAGCGGCGGCGCAACTCTAAATTGCGGAAGATACATGGGAAATATTTTCCGTCGGTGCTGTAGGCGATGGCTCTCTCCAAGCCGTCTCCCCACACCTTTATCAGCGATCCGTCAGGCTCTATCACCGGTTTTTGATAGGTGGTCTTGAGAATGGCATTCGGTATGGGTTCGCCCGTCGCAGCATCCACCACCTTGAGGTAAATATAGTGCATGGTATGCAGGTCGGCCGCATTGAAGTAGGCAGTTGCCTGTGTAGAGGCTGTAGCGTCGGTCTCATTGTCGAAGAACATGACAGCCGAACCCGATGTGCTTGCAAGCATGGGCGTAGGCTTGTCGATGGTGGTAGGCACGAGCACAACATGCTCCACACCCTCGGCCACATGGTCGGTGATGGATGCTGTCACGATGCCTTGTGGCTCATCGATGGTGAAGTAGTGCCCGTAGTTGATGTACTCGTCGGGCGTCGTGGTGGACACGGTGACCGTCTTCTGCTCGCCAGTGCCAGTGGTGTAGGTCACATCCAGGTCGGTTATAGCGTGTTTATTGTCACCATAATAATTGCCGCGGAAGCGGTAGCGGCCGATCATATCTTTTCCGTAGGCTGTGAAGGGGAAGTCCTTCTTGAGTCCCACCTTTGGCCAGCTGAAGGAGACCGTGTGCTTCGTGTCGTCAAAGGGGAAGCGAAGGTAAAAGTGACCCTTGCCGCCAGCCTCGATAACCTTGATTACCTCCTTGCCGTCGACTGTCACCTCACACTTTCCCCACAGGGCATAGAGGTTGGGCAGATAGAAGTGTACCAGGTTGCTGCCCGAAAACCGCTCGTAGTTGTCAGACGGGTCGTTCACAAAGGCTTCATACACCGCCTTGTTGTCCTTGACCCACTGCTCTTCGCTGAGCGTGCCTATGTGGCTGAAACTCGTCCCTCCGAATCGGTTGGAAAACCAGGTGTATGGCTCTATCATGCCCCACTCTGCACTGGGATCTTCCTTCACCCACAGTTGGTTTTCCCCGGCATTCCAGTTCGGCTTGCGCGGGTCATACATGCCATAGGTATTCTGCACATGTGCCGAGAGGGCATTGGTCTCGCCCTTATCCATGGTAAACGGATAGTTGAGGGTTGCCTCCACATATTTCCTGTCACGCTGCATCCGCAGCACCACGCCATCGCCCAAGTCTTTCTCGCCCTCAAAGATGTCGAGGTCGCCCGGTTTTATCTGCTTCTTCACATACTTGGCACCATGCGCCATGGCCTCGATGCGCGTGCCGTCGTCGGAGAGTACTCCCTGGAAGAAACTCAACTCGAAGCCTTCCTCGCGGTCCAGGTTCTTCATGCGCATGGTGGCATGTCCTGTGCCATCGTCCTTGAGCACCACAGCCCCACTGTCGGCGAGATTGGTGGCAAAGGCCGCATTGGTCAGCCGGTGGTACACTTCGTAAGTGTACTTGTAGGTATGCACCTCACCATCATACTTATTGCGTATAGGCACACTGAACACAGCCCAGCAGGTGGGCCAGCCTCCGTGCGTATCAGGGTCGTAATAGCGCTTGCGCAGGAAGGTCTTGTCGTCAAAAGGTATGGTCACCGAAGCATAGTACTTGCTTTCCACAGGCACTGTAAGATGCAGATCGGGATACTTGTCGCTCTCCTGGTGTGTGATGGTGACCTCGGCCTGGTCGGCAGCCACCTCCCATGCATCAAGTCCCTCGTTCTGGCTGCCTGGCACTAAGCGTACCATATCGACCGTAGCTGTGAGGAGTACCTGTTCGTCATCGGAAGTGAAAAATTTTTTGGCCTGTCTGTCATCGGGAAAATATTCCTGCACATGCAGACGCACGGTAGAATGCAGGATGCCATCGGCCGATGCCATACCCTGTTCGGCCCGGTAGTCGACCTCGCTGCTTCTGAAGGTGATGTCGGTAAATCCAGAGCGGTGGAGCACTACCGAACCATTGGAGTTGACGGTAGCCACCTCTGGGTCAGAACTGGTCCATGTGCCGCCGAGAAACGAGCAGTCGGCTGGCAGAATGTCGGCATGCAGGCGAAGCTGCTGCAGCTTGCCCGTGAGGCGTATGGCATTGCCGTCGGGCATTCCCTTGATGCCCACCGACTTGGTATATACGATAACTGGTTCGCCCTCCACCTGATAACTGAAGAAGGCATCGGCAGGAAGCAGATAAGGCAGGCGCAGGGCCGAGGGCCAGTCGCTCTCGTCGTTCGTGGGCAGCAGCATGCCCGTGAGCATCAGTTCCACAAATGCCGTGCATTGTGTTTGTCCTGGCGCAGGACTGGCAGCATTGAAGGTGAAAACCAGCTCGCCCGTGGCCGTGTTGAATGTGCCCTTCTGCGTATTGAGGGCAGTCTTGCCACCATCGGCAGTGAGCGAGATGCACTCCTGCCATTCTGTGCCATATACGGCATTGAGTTGCTGCCAGTTGAGAATCTCCACACGTACAGTGGCCTGGGCAAGCGGAGCATAGATCTGCTTGTCGGTGGTCATTTGCCCGAAGCGCGGGCGCAGGATGCCATGACGGTCAATGCCATCATATATACGAAATGGACTGTCGCTCACGTAATCTTTCACCTGAGTATTCCCAACGACATGCATTCCCTTGATGGCAGTAAAACCAAGCACGCCTGCAGGCTCTCCCGCACAGAGTGCAACCACATCATCATCGGTCACACGATAGGCAAAGGCCAAGTTGCGGCTTACCTCATCGCCCACGGGCTGTGCGGGCGCCACTTCCACGCTGCCCTCTCCCGTCAGCATGACCATGCGTGTGTCATCGCCTATGCGCAGCTGGGGCAGTCCATTGGTCAACTTATGAGCCTTCCCCACCATCTCCACGTTGGCCATAAGCCACTCGCCGGCCTTGGGGTGATAGCCATTTCGTATATATCCCATGCTGCTCCACGTGAGTGCCTCGTCATCGGCAATCGCACCATCGGGCTGATGGGTATCGGCATTGTGGAAGCGCAGCTGTAGCAGATCATACTCCATGGTGATGCGGTTGGAGTTGCAAAAGCGGATGTAGGCACACAGGTTGCGTTCATACTCCTGATGGGCTGCGAAATAACCCTTTGTGGTAAACTTTACCTCCTTCTCGGTCTCGCCTGGCTGAAATACTACACAGTTCCAGCCGTCCCGATAATCATCGGAACTGGAGTCACATTCATAGAAGTCATCGGTGTAAAGAATGGGCACATTCACATCAAACCCCTGCACCGACACAAGCTGATACCACACCGACACTGCATAGTTGGTATCGGCACCTGCAGGGCGTCGCAGCACAAACGTGTACTCCTTTTTCTCGTAGTCGCCCAAAGCCTCGTCGTAATACTCACGTGTGGTGCCAAAGTCGATGTAGCCTATCCCTTGGTTTCCTGACACAGGCTTTGCCCCCACTATCTGCAGTTGCTCGCCCTTTATGAGCCTTGGTTTTTCTTGTGCTACAGACGCCATGGCGGAGGACACGAGCAGGAGCAGTGTCCACATCACACGCATGAGCCGTCTGGCGTTCATTGCTGTTCGTTTTTTTGTGAGTTGTCTGGTGTTCATTGTTTTTCCTATTTTTATGGTTTGACACTTCCGCAGCAACTGCACCCAAGAATAAGAGGAGGGATACCAGGCGCGGCGATAACAAGCGCAAAAATAGCAAAAACAGCGAAAAAAAACGGAAATAAGTGCTTTTCCTGTGTTACATTTTGTCCGTATTGTTACCATCTGGGGCATATTCGGAGGGCGATACGCCCATGGCCTGCTTGAATATGCGGTAGAAATGCACTCGGTTTGAGAACCCGCACTCGACACCTAAGGCATCTATGGTATGGTGTGCAAGCCACCCCTCCCCGATGAGCTGGCATGCCTTGTCCACCCTGTATCCGTTCACATAAGCCTTGAAGGTAGTGTGCCTGCCATGGGATATGGCTGCCGATAGGGTACGGTGAGGTCGCCCCAGAGCCACCGCCACCTGGGCTACGGTCAGTCCGGCATCGGTATAGAGCGAGGTGGTTTCCATCAGGCGGTCCACCGCCGCCAGCAGTTCCTGCTCCTCGGGTGTGGGCACAGTGGTCTGCTCCTGCGGCGTGGATTCCACAGGTTCGACAAGGGCACTGGCCACATAGGGGAATATGTGTGCGTAGTTGATGAAGTGAATGCCATAGAATGTGTAATAGGACACAGCGGCAAGCATGAAGGGCAGCGAGGTAGCTTCACAGGGAAGTATCGAATAGACCAGTGCGGCCACCCCGATACCCAATGACCAGCGGAAGGAGTTGCGCACCCAGTGCAGCCGATGCTGCTCCTCATCCGAGAAATAGTTGTCCATACGCTGCTCATAGTAGGCATAATGGCGGCGGAAGAGGTGTATGTAATGCAGCAGGAGCAAGGCATAGGCCACCTGATAGGCCACGATGATGGAGATATGCCAGGCCACAGGGCACAAGGTTCCCGCTGTGAAGGCAGCCACGGTGGCAAGAAGGGGCAACACCGCCTCGGCCCGCAACCGCCTGACCGAGAGGAACTCCACGTCTATGAGGGTGACCAGCGTGAGGGTGAACAGATAGGCCTGCGACATAGAGATGGCCACTATCACCAACCGCGTAGCAAAGTCGGCTGCGATGCTGGACTTGACAAAGTACTCGGCCAAGAGGGCAAGGCTATAGATGACGAAGGTGATTCCCACCATGCGCCGTGCCCGGGCATAACATGCCAGGGATTCACTGCGTGTGTAGGCTACACCCCACACGGCGATGCCCAGCGCAAGCATCATGCCGGGAGCCAGGAAGAGGCTTACGATGTTATTGGCAAAGTGGATAAGATGTTCCATGGGCTACTATAACAGATAAAATGCAAAATGATATGGCAAAAGTACAAATAAAATACGATAAAATTACTCCTTTTGGAGTTTTTTTTCATTTTTAAAGTGATCTCAGTAAAAAAATCAAAAAAATACCGCTATAGCTATGCTCACGCAAAACACTATAAATTAAAACACTGCAAAAATACACAGAATTATCATAACTTCCAAACTTTTTGGGGAGTTTTTTCATACCAAAAGAAAAAACTCCCCTTGAAGCATTTTATTTCACTTTCACTTCTATCACATTCTTCGCAGCATCGGCACTCGAACCACCTATGAAGATCTGATATTTGCCGGGAACCACACGCATGGTATTGGTCTGGGAATCCCAACCCTCGAAACTCTGGCGAGGCAGACTGATGGTTACCTGCTGCTTCTCGCCCGCCTTCAAAGTAATGCGCTTGAAGGCTTTCAAGGTCTTGATAGGACCCTCAGCATCATCCATTCTACGGATGTAAACCTGCGCCACTTCCGTTCCTTCCCTATTACCTTTATTAGATAAAGAGAAGCTCAAGGAATAAGCCGAAGAATTCTTCACTTTCCGTTCTTCATTCTTCACTTTCTTCAATGCCGGCTTTCCATATTCATAAGATGTATAGCTCAATCCATGTCCGAATGGGAAGAGAGCCTCGCCCCTAAAGTAACGGTAGGTGCGATTCTTCATCGTATAATCGAGGAAATCAGGAAGATCATTCACGCTCTTATAGAAGGTTACCGGAAGCTTGCCCGATGGATTCACCTCGCCAAAGAGAACCTTTGCCACGGCTTCGCCACCCCGTTCGCCCGGATACCAAGCCTGAAGGATAGACTCCGCATTCTCTGTTTCAGGAACCATGGCAATGGCACTGCCCGAACAGTTGACGAACACCACTCGCTTGCCTGCCCGATGCAACATCTCCATCACCTTGCGCTGAGCCTGAGGCAACTCGATATCGGTTCTGTCGCCACCCTTGAAACCCGGTTCGGAGACCTTCATCTCCTCACCCTCAAGACTAGGAGAGATTCCACCTACGAATACCACCACGTCAGCATCGCCGACCTCAGCCAGAAGCTGAGACTCGGTTGGCGTATAGTTCTTCACAATGTCAAACTGCATCACCGCCATATCGGTCTTCTGGAAATAATCCACCTGTATCTTCACCGGCTTTCCCGCCTTCACGGAAATTGGCTTGTTGAGCATCTGTACACGGGCACGTCCCTTCCATACATTCGCCACCGTATCGCCATCAATGATGAGTCGGTAACCATCATCGCATCCCATTCTGACGTTCAAGGTTTCATCCTCTTCCGGAGTAAACAGGCCCTCGTATCGGGCTGAGAAATTGGTAAGGTTCACGCCCGGTGCAAAGACGGTATTTCCGCCATTGCTCTGGTTGATAGGCGACGTCATCACGGCAGTAGCCACAGGCTCGCCCTTCATCTCGGCATTGTTCCAATAAGTAGCCTTCATCCCCTTGCAGCCATCGGCAGAAGTCAGGAGATTGAACCGGCTTTCAGAAACTTCATTTCTTGTCAACGTGCAGGCAGGAATATACTTGGCGTCCTTTACATATTTTCTGATACCCTGCAGGATGGTGGTGGTAGAAGTAGGATAACCCGAATAGTTGCCCCACTGCATGATGGAATCGTTGGCGTTCGGCCCCATCACCACCAACTTCATTCCTGATGATTTCAGCGGCAGAAGATTGTTCCGGTTCTGAAGAAGCACGATTCCCTCTTCTGCCATCTTCTCTGCCAAATCCTTATGCGCCTTGCTGGCGATGACGGAAGATGGAATCTGAGTCCAAGGCACGTTCTCGTCCTGATCGAAATCACCCAGGCGGAAACGGGCTATCAGCAGGCGCTTCAAGCTCTCGTTCACCTTTTCCTCGCTGATCAGTCCTGTCTTCACCGCCTCAGGAAGCGAACGGTAAACGCTTCCGCATTCCACGTCGGTTCCGGCACCAATTGCCTGCGCCGTAGCCTCAGCCGGAGTCTTCGCCGTACCATGTCGGCCAGGCACATAAAAGTCGTTGATGGCTCCGCAATCGGAAGTAATCAATCCCTTGAATCCCCATTCATCACGAAGAATCTGTCGCTCATATCTGGCATTGCTGCAACAAGGCGCTCCGTCAATCCGCTGATAGGCGCACATCACCTCAGCCACATTTCCATCCTGCACCAGCGATTTGAAGGCGGGCAGATAAGTCTCCCACAAATCCCGCTCAGGCAAATCCTCTACATCGAAACTGTGCCTATTCCACTCCGGACCACTATGTACGGCAAAATGTTTGGCACAGGCCAAGAGCTTGACATATTGGGGAGATTGGGAAGACTGGGAAGCTTTAGCCAGAACTCCCGGAGCCGACATCGGTTTGCCATCAAAGGTCTGTCCCTGCAATCCATTCACCACAGCAAGTCCCATTCTTGTGGTCAGATAAGGATCTTCTCCATAAGTTTCCTGTCCACGTCCCCATCGTGGGTCGCGGAAAATATTGATGTTCGGAGTCCAGAAGCTCAAACTTTGGTAGCGCTTGATGTTGCCGCTCTTTTTCGCCTCCTGCGCCTTGGCTCTTGCCTCATCGCTCACGGCAGTAAACACCTTATATAATAAGGTATCGTCCCACGAAGCCGCCATGTGCATCGTGATAGGAAAAACGGTAACAAATCCGTTTCTTCCCACTCCATGCAGCGCCTCGTTCCACCATTGAAACTGCGGAATGCCCAATCGGCCGATAGCCGGAGAAGTATCCATCATCAACTTCGTCTTCTCCTCCAGGGTAAGACGGGAAAGCAAATCGTTGGCTCTAACCTCAGCAGAAAGGTTAGCATTCTGATAAGGAAGGAGCTGCTGTGCACTGGCAGAAAGCGGCATTGCCACCTGCATCGACATTTGCATCGCCATCTGCGTCATTATAGAAAGTAGTAGTTTCTTCATTTTTCTTAAATGTTATAATCTTTGTTCTTGTGATTGTTTTTAATCTCGGTGACAAAGTTACATCTTTTTTTGAAGCCACCACACAAATTGGCAGCAAAGTTTAAATTATTTAGCTTATTATGTCAACTTTGTCATATATCAGCCGCTGGCACGCAAGTTGCTCAACATGAGAGTGAAAGCTGAAGCTAAAAGATGAAGAAGTTCGAAAGAACGACGGAGTCTTGAGGCAAAGGCAATCGAAAAGAAAAGATAAAAATAACATTATCAATAATAATAAATAACAAACAGAAATCCCGACGGAGCCGCAAGGAACCGAGAGGATGAGTAAAATAAAATTGGAGGTTTTAATTATGTTGTTAGCACGTAGAAATAATAATTCAGATTGGTTGAGTAACATCTTTGATGATGTATTCTTTGATACAGACGCAACGCCACGTATGAATGCTACAGCTCCTGCCACTAATATCAAGGAGACAGATAAAGATTACATCATGGAGGTTGCAGCTCCTGGCTTGAAGAAGGAGTGGGTTCGTGTAAACATCGACAATGATGGTAATCTGAACATCGCCATCGAGAACAAGATGGAGCACAAGAACGAAGACAAGCACGAGCACTATCTGCGCCGTGAGTTCTCTTACAGCAATTACCAGCAGACCTACACACTCCCTGAGGATGCCGACCGTGAGAAGATTTCAGCTAAGGTAGCTGATGGTGTTCTTGAGGTTCAGATTCCAAAGCTTACTCCTAAGGAGGAGACAAAGGCTACCAAGAATATTGAAGTCAAATAACAATTTCGCATAAATGATTGAGGGCAGATTCCAAAGCAATTTGGAACCTGCCTTTTTTGTGTCCTTACCAGAATCATCGCATTTTTCATCTACCCTATTATAATGATTTTCATCTATCCATCGGGTTATTTCTTCCATAAATCTTGCGGTGGTCATAATTAATTTGTAATTTTGCAGGCTGGAGAGCAGCTATCAAAGCTTCTGCTTATCCGTAACGGACAAGATATGGGCTATCATTGCCTGTTGCCCATACGACACATAATATATATAACCAAGCAAGTTGATATTTATTCACTTGCGAAACTTCAGATTAAAGATTAAGATTATGGCAAAGCAAAGACAGCGTCTGGTAGAAGTGCCGTTCAACAAGACGGATTGCGGCGTAGATTTCTACATCAACACAGCTTATGGCGGAGAGTGCCCTTGGGTGCTTACGGAGCATGAAGTGTTCAAGACCGACTTCTTCGAAATATTTTTCATCAAGAAAGCTAATGGCTACGTGCTGATAGACTACAGGAAGATAAACCTGAAAGACAGCATGGTGCTCATTGTGAAGCCACACCAGCAGCAGGAATGGCACATTGATGAGCCAGCTCTCAACTACGAGTTTTTGATATTCCGTGAAGATTTCATGCGAACCTTCATTGCCGACAAATTCTTTGTCTATCGACTGCAATACTGCCAGCAGACCGAAACACCGCCCTATTTGATGTGTTCAGGAAATGAATGTGAAGAATATCATCAGCTGCTCAAGAAAATACGGACAGAACTTCGGCAGCCTCAAGCCGACAGCTACAACATCATCGTCAGCGTACTCTACTATCTGCTGGCAATTATGAATCGCCATTATGTCCGTGAGCATCAATTGCCTCAGGCTGCTCCTAAGAATTATTACGCCTTTCAGTTTGTGGAATTGATGGAAACCCACATCCGGAAGTTGCAGCGTGTGCAAGACTACGCCTCGCTGCTCAAGATTAGCCGTATCACCCTGAACCATAGCGTGATGGCGCAGTATGGAGTATCGGCTACCTATCTGCTGAAACAGCGACTGCTGGCAGAAATCAAAAACGAGCTTCTGTTCACCAGCAAGTCTATAAGTGAGATAGCCTACGCTTTCAGTTTCCCCGAACCACCCCACCTGATGCGTTTTTTCAAGCAGCAGACGGGCAAGACATGTAGAAAATTCCAAGAGGACTATAAGAATGGGGTGTATGAATGAGAACAATTTATCATTTTGGTAGTTTTTGGCGGTTTTCCGGTATCTGATACATCAGTGTTTTTTCATACTTTTGCAGTCGGAATAATGAAGGTAAATATATAATGGAATTAAAATTCGCATAAGTATGAAAAAAATGATTTTGATGCTGGCTTTAATGTCGGCTTTTACTCAGTTGAGTGCAAAGAACTACATCCGCCTCATTCGCAATGCAACCCTGAAGATGGAATATGCAGGTAAGCAAATTCTTGTTGATCCATTGCTTAGTGCCAAAGGCTCTTTCGGGTCGGCTCTTGGCGTAAATCCAAATCCTCGTGTAAACTTGACGATGCCCGTGGAAGAAGTGCTTGATGGACTGGATTTCACTCTCTTAACCCACAACCATCCTGACCATTATGATGAAACAGCAGTCAAGCTGATTCGCAAGGATATGCCGTGGTTCGTACAGACTGAAGATGTAGAGCAGGTAAAGGAGAAAGACGGCTTCTTTCATGCCGTGGGCGTTGCAGACAGCATTGAGCATGAAGGAATCACCATTATCCGCGTCAGAGGCAATCACGGACGTGGACAACTTGGTGCGCAAATGGGAACAAGTTCTGATTACATTCTCAAAGCCAAGAAACAGCCAACCATTTACATTATGGGCGATTGCATTTGGGATGAGAAGACCCAGATAGCTGTATCTACCTATAAGCCAGATTATATAGTAATCAATACTGGTGGAAACATTTTCCTACCACAGTCAAAGACAGATGGAGATATCACGATGAATGAAATGGAAGCTATGCAAATGCTGAAGGACTGCGATCCTCAGATTCGTTTTATTGCGGTTCATATGGATGCCATAGATCATGGACAGACAACAAGGGCTATTCTCCGTAATCAGGCTGAATATGAAAAGGTGGATAAAAAACGCCTGATGATACCAGAAGACGGACAAGTATTGATACTATGACACAGATAGAAATTATGACACAGATAGAAATACTGAAAAAAAATATTCAGGAGGCAGAAGCCATCATCGTGGGTGGTGCCTCTGGAATGTCGGCAGCAGCAGGTTTCCGCTTTTATTATATGAATGATGCCACATTCAAACAGATAGCCGGACAGTTGGGCGAGAAATATCATGCTGATGGTTGTTTCCCACTGTTTTATCATCCGCAAATCAAGAAAGGGGAACTATGGGCGGCATTGCTCCGCGAGTACAAGTACCTGTATGAGTGTCATACTGGTGAGCCATACGAGGATCTGGCAGAACTACTCGATGGCAAGAACTATTATATTGCCACCACCAATCAGGATGCGCAGTTTTTCCGCACCTTCCCTGCCGAGAAGATCACTCGCATTCAGGGCGATTTCCGCTACTGGCAGTGTAAGCATACTTGTACAGACGAAATCTATCCCAACAAGAAGAAGGTGTATGAGTTGCTGGACAAGATAGAAGGTGACAGACTGCCCGACGACCTGATTCCCCGTTGTCCACATTGCGGTACGGAGATGATTCCATGGTGGCGCAGTCACGAGTTTCTGGAGGGTAGCTATTACCGAAAAGAAATGCAACGTTATATGGATTTCCTCAAGAAGAACATGAACAAGAAAGTGCTTTTCCTCGAGCTTGGTGTGGGTATGATGACTCCAATGTTTATCAAGGAGCCATTTATGAACATGGTATATCGCTGGCCCAATGCCACTTATGCTGTAATCAATCCAAAGGATGCTTATGTTCCAAAGGAGATTGCCCAAAAGAGTATTGCCATTAAGGAAGACATCGCTGTGACATTAAAGAAACTGTTGGACAAACCGGCAGATCATATCGTATCAGATACAAGTTTCGAACCAGGAAGGATATATTAAATATGAATGCAAATATCACTCTTGCCCAAGAATGGATAGCCCAGGCTGATGCCATTCTCATAGGAGCCAGCAACGGACTCTCTATCGCCGAGGGCTATCATATTTTTGCCAACAACGAGATGTTCCGCAGGCAGTTTGGCGACATGCAGCAGCAATATGGTTTCAGAAACGTTGTGGAAGGTCTTTACTTTCAGTATCCTACTGTTGAAGCACGCTTAGAGTTCCACAGACGATTGGTGAAGTTTTGGGTAGACGATTACGAACCTTCACAGGTAATGCATAACCTCATGAAAGTGATTGGTCAGAAGGATTACTTCATCCTTACCAGCAATGGCGATTTGCATCTGGAGAAATCAGGGTTTGATGAAAATCGCATCTTCGAGATAGAAGGTGTCATGACCGACCTTTTTGCAGCGCCAGACCCCAAGAAAAAAACACTCTTCCATCACTTTCTTACAAAATATTCAGGCAAAAAACTCGTTATATTAGAGTTGGGTATTGGCTCGCGCAACCGACTCATCAAGCTACCTATCATGCAGCTGGCTTATCGTGAGCCGAATGCTAAATATATCACGCTCAACATGCCTCAAGAGCTATATATTCCACAGGAGATAGCAGAAAAGAGCGTGGGTATTGCTGGCGATATAGCCCAGTCGCTCAAAGAATTGAATTCAAATGGATAGACAAGGACATTACAGAACAATAGGAAGGGACGAGAGAGCATACCGCTCTTTCGTCCCAACCCCTTTGCAGGATATTCACCTGGAAATGGATGAAGAAATGCAAACACTGCTTGCTCAAGCACATGAAAGATTGAAGAATCGCAACCTCTCTGATATGGATGCATTGCAGAAGGAAGAAGTTGAGAATTCCATGAATCTGGTATATGGCGAAAAGAAATCTTTAGCCTTAGCTTTCTTTGAAACAGATGATAAGGAAGATAAGGAAGACAAGAAACGCAAATTAGATGAACAAAACCTTCTTCAAGCCACAAGATTTGCCGTAGAACGCATGCAGAAACTGCCTATTAGCAGCCGATTGCTCAAGGATGTACACTGGGTAATGATGCAAGGTGAGCACAATGAAAGGAAATACCCTGGTGAGATGCGCACCTCACCTATCTGGCTTGGAACAAAAGATGACACACTGGCAACTGCTCCCTTCATTCCACCTGTTTATGAGGATATGGCAAAGTCTATTGCCGACTTAGAAAACTATATCCATTACGAGGAACTGACTGACGCTCTCATCATGGCGGCGCTCATTCATTATCAATTTGAAATGATTCACCCATTCATCGATGGAAATGGAAGAATAGGCAGGTTGCTAACCCTGCTCTTTTTGATGGATAGGAATGTCATCCAACAACCTGTGCTCTCGCTTTCAAAAAATCTGATGAGCAGTTCTTTCAAATACTTCACCGGCATTGCTTCTGTTGAAGTATCTGGAACATACGAAAAATGGGTGAAGTATTTTCTACAACAATTGTAAGAAATAAGAATAGAATTTAGAATAGAATAGAAATGAAGAAAACAATTCCTGTAATAGGCATGGCTTGCAGCGTATGCTCTGCCAATGTAGAAAAGAAGCTGCAGTCGCTCGAAGGTATCAACTCCGCCTCGGTTTCCCTGGCGAGCCGAACTGCCCTGGTAGATTATAACCCCGACATCATCTCTCTGGAAGATATGAAACGGGAAATCAGCAACGCCGGATACGACCTCGTTATCGAAAACGACAGAAGCGTGGAGGAAATCAACCGCCGTGAGTTCACCCTCCTGCGCCGCCGAACCCTCGCTTCCTGGCTCTTCGCCATCCTGACCATGTGTTTCTCCATGGGATGGATTTCCCATACCAGTTCCTTCGCCAACCAGATCTGTCTGCTCCTGGCACTCGCCAACCTGCTCTACTGCGGCAAACAGTTTTATGTTTCCGCCTGGAAGCAGCTCCTGCATCATACGGCAAACATGGATTCGCTCGTGGCGCTCAGCACCCTCATCGCCTTCCTCTTCAGCACCTTCAACACCTTCTTCGGAGAAATGGTATGGGGAGCGAGAGGCATAGAATGGCACACTTATTTCGATGCTTCCGTGATGATCATCACCTTCGTGCTGACCGGCAGATGCCTGGAAGAAAAGGCAAAGGACAGTACGGCGAGCAGCATCCGCCAACTGATGGGAATGCAGCCGAAAACCGCCCGACTGGTGACTTACGAGAAGATAGAAGGCACCAACGACTACAAGATGGAGGAAGTTCCGATTTCCACCATTCAGATAGGCGACATGATAGAGGTAAGAGCCGGCGAGAAGATTCCGGTGGATGGCGTGGTTACCCAGGCAGAGAGTTTCATGACTCCCGATGCTGCCTATGTAGATGAAGCGATGATCAGCGGCGAACCGACTCCGGCGATGAAAAAGGCAGGCGACAACGTGCTGGCTGGCACCATTCCGAGTCAGGGAAAGCTCCGCATGAGAGCCAAGCAGATTGGCGAGAACACCGCCCTGGCACACATCATCCGCATGGTTCAGGAGGCGCAGGGCAGTAAGGCACCCGTGCAGCGCATCGTGGATAAGGCGGCTCTGATTTTCGTTCCAGCCGTGGCAGCCATCGCCCTCATCACCTTTATAATATGGTGGCTGATAGGCGGCAACGCTGCTCTTCCGCAGGCCATTCTTTCAGCCGTAGCCGTATTGGTCATCGCCTGTCCTTGCGCCATGGGCTTAGCTACTCCTACCGCCCTGATGGTGGGCATCGGCAAGGCGGCGCAGAAGCAGATTCTCATCAAGGATGCGTCGGCGCTGGAGAATCTCCACAAGATCAACGCCCTCGTCATCGACAAGACCGGCACCCTCACCATTCCTAACCAGAACATCGATTTCACCAAGCAGGAGGATTTGGATCTGGAGACGAGAGAGACCCTCAAGCCTCATGCCCAGGAAGCGATGAAGCAGTTGCAGGAAAAGGGAATAGAGGTCTATATGATGAGTGGCGACAAGGAAGAAGCGGCTCACTACTGGGCTGAGAAAGCCGGCATCAAGCATTACCAGAGCAAGGTGCTGCCTGGCGACAAGCAGGCATTGGTAAAGAAACTTCAGGACGAAGGCAAGCAGGTAGCGATGGTGGGCGACGGAATCAACGACACCCAGGCCCTGGCCCTTGCCAACGTGAGTATGGCGATAGGAAAGGGAACGGATGTGGCGATGGATGTGGCGCAGATTACGCTGATGAGCGACGACCTCTTGGCACTTCCGGAAGCCGTAAAACTGAGTCAGAAGACGGTTCACATGATTTGGCAGAACCTCTTCTGGGCGTTCATCTACAACATCATCTGCATCCCGCTGGCAGCCGGAGTCCTTCACATCTTCGGCATCGATTTCCAGATAACCCCGATGTGGGCAAGTGCCCTGATGGCCTTCTCCAGCGTAAGCGTAGTGCTCAATTCGCTGAGATTAAAATTGTCGTAAATAAAATAAGGCTGCCAGCGATGTTTATAAAATACTGTCGGTATGCAGCAAAATCATCATGAAATAAAGCCTTCATGATGCTTCATATTAAATAGGGGTAGGACGTGAATCCTACCCCTTTATTGTTTGTATTGATTGCTTCTGTATTAATTACTTAGCAATACTCATTTACTTGATAACAACCTTTCTTGTTGTTCCATCAGCCATCTTGATGATATTGATGCCCTTCTGCAAGCTGTTGATCTTCACACCATTGATTGTGTAGATGCCTTCTGCTGCATTTACTGCTGGACGGTTCTCGATATTCTCGATGCCAGTAGCTACACCGCCAGTACCCTTTCTTGAAATACCCAAGACAGTGATAATACCTGCACCACCATAGCCCTTCGTGAACTCAACATACTGCACTTCCTTAGACTTATCAACCTTCACACTGTACTCATAGAGACGAATCTTACCTGTATCGATATCGTCTTTGTAATATGGAAGGCTCTGTTTTGTGATAATACGACCCAAGCCATATACAGCTTCGCTACCCGATGGAGTTTCAGCAAACCAATCCTGAGGAGTGAAACGATCATTATAACCATGACTACCATCTGTGTAATATGGACAAGCCACAAGACTACCAGAACCATTGGTTGAAACAACGAGGAAGTAAAGTTCCTCACACTTCTCTGGAGTCACGAAGTTCAGATTACCAGTTGAGTAGTAAGATCTGAGAGTGAGAGCATTCTTCTGACTGAAGTCTGCCATCTGGAACTGAGTTCCCTTCGCTGTTGTCACGATACCATCGCTGCCACAAAGTGCACCTTCCTTCTGAACACCATCAGTATAGAATACCCAACCCTGGTTGTCAAGAATATCATCACTGAAACTCTTAGAAGGCTTACCCTCTGCGATAACATCCACATTCCAACCTGTCACTGCTACTGGAGCTACTGCTGGCATAGCTGCAGCAAACTGCTCATAAGCTTCAACCTCTGCCATTGATGGATAGTAGAATGCGTTCAAGTTACAGATCACTGCGATATACTTAGTCTCCTCGAAGTCTGGCAAGATGTACTCCAACTCAGAAACCTCACCGAGATCAGAGAATGTCTTCACGCGCTTCAAGTTAGCAAGATCGTTACCGACAGCGATGCTGATCTCCTTGTTTACGAAACCTTCTTCATCGTTATCATTTGTACCCTTGTTGTTGTTAGGGAGGTGAATAGCAACCTTAGAGAGATTCCAAGACTTGCCTTCTGGAGCAGTAAAGATAGCCCATGTATCATCTCTATGGGTTGAAGGATTCTCGATAGATATAAGTGCATCGTCCGCCTTGTTGCCATCGGTCAAGCCTGTGATGTCGAACTTGTCGAATGCAACACCGAATCCGTAGTCACCCGTATAGTGACGAACCTCAGCAGTAGCACCTGTCAAGATGTTAGGCTGTGTATTAGAGTCGATGCTAATATTAACAACACGCTCCTTATATGAACCACCATTGTCAACAGTGATAGTAACTTTCTCAACACCCATCTTCATACCTGCTGTTACAGGGATAGTGAATGTGCAATTAGCCTGATCCTCTGTGATAGCACCCACTTTCAAACCTGCGCTTGACTTCACGCGGCAAGAGAAATTAGGATCTCTTGGATCACCATTCAAGTCGTAACTTACTACGATGTTCTGTGTCTCACCAGCGTTCATCTTCATCTCAGAAGAAGGAACCGAAAGAGCCATATTGTTGTCCTCAGAACCGAATACCTGGAACTCCCAAATACGGAGAGTACCGTTAGCCTCAGGAATCAACTTCACGTAACGTGCCTTGAAAGGAGGAATGTAGTCGGTCTTGACGCTCTCGTTTACACGGTTTTCTGCATCAACCACTGTTGTCCAGTTCTCACCGTCGTTAGACAGCTGAATCTTATAGTTGTTAATCTGATCTACACCATACTCAGGACCTGAGTTACCATCATAGATGCAGAAACCATAGATACGATATGCGCTCTGGCAGTCGAAGATTGCCCAACGGTCGCTCTGCAATGTACACCACTTACCGCTTGTCTCATATGGATAAACTTCACCATCGATAATCTTCCAAGGTGTCTCAGTAGAGTTGGTAGAGTTTGAGAAAGCAACCACTTTCTTGTTCTGTACTACGTTGTAAACAGTTGCAGCATCTTCCTTAGCAATGACGTCGATCACTTGCTTAGTGGTTTCAGATGTACCAACAACGTTAGTAACCTTTACAGTAACTTTCATCTTACCAGGCTTCTTGGCCACTACGAAGATAGTCTCCTCATTGGTAGGAGTACCAGCCTTAAACTCCAAGCCCTCTGGCAGAATCCACTCCCAAGAGGTAGGCTTACCTGTACCCTTAGCTGTGATAGATGTAGATTCACCTACTTCGAGGTAGCTCTTACCCAAAGAGAAGGTAACTACTGGAGCAGTACCCTTAGGATAGTTGAGCTTGATGCTCTTGGCAGGCTGCTGTTTCATATCCTTCATCACTGGAACTACTTCCATCTCAAGACAATTGTCAACACCATTACGTACGAATGTAGGAACATAGAAAGCCTCGCCTCGAGTCTGACCTACCAAGATGCGTTCACCATTGTCATGCTTCTTATAGATATCGAAGTGATCGAAGTCGTCGTTATAGGTATAGTCCCATGTCAGACGCACATCGTTCTTTTCTGCACCGAGAGTTGTGGTTGATGCAAGATTCTCTACTGCGACAGATGCAGGAGCATAACCTGCTGGCAATACAGCGAGCTCACCGAGTTTCAACTCATAATAAGGAACCTCTGTCTCACCCTTCATGTTGAGAGCAATCATATAGATGGTCTTGCCATTGAGTGATGTCAAGTCGTAGTCAGCGATGGTCCAGCCGTTCTTCTCTGTTACTGTAGCATCGGTCAGAGTTACATCTGGGTTGACAGAACTCTCTGTAGCCAATTTCATCTCTACACTACCAGGAGTAGTGGTCTTGTAAACAATACGGAGAGTTCCACCTGATGTTACAGGAATCATCGTCTTATAGAGACGCATGAGGTGATCACCTGTTGTCAAGCTTCCGCTCACCTCGATGCTTGAACCGAAGTTGTAAGCATCTTCCCAGTTGATAGAAGCTGTCAGGTTGCCCTTGTTCTCTATCCACCAGCGCCATGTTGGCATGATGCTCTGTACACCACTATGATACCAGTCTTGTGTACCTTCTACCTTACCCTCTACGAAGCGGTGCTTACCTACACCTACGCAGAATGAGCTGACGAAAGGCATATTAGTGATAGTAGAACGCTCCAATACGCGGTTGGAAATTCCTGGCCAAGATGTGGTAGATGTGACTGTTGGGTCACCTTCCTGATTTACCCACATCTGCTCTTCATTTTTAAAGGTTTTCTGAATAGCAGCATATGCGCTTGGACCTGTATCATCACTACCAAGAAGGTTCTTTACATTATCCTTCCAGATACGCTCCTCTGGGCAGAACAAGTCAATAGAACCTACGTGGCCGGTCGTTGGCATAGATTTGTTGAGGTAATAACCGAATCCGGTATGACCACTACTTACCACCTGGATACCTGCATAGATCTTAGAGAAAGTCTCTTCCTCTGTACAGCCCAGCTGGCTTGCCTGGCCACGATAATCGCCATTAGCTCCATACTCCAAGAACTGAGAAGTATTCTTATGTGACTTCAGAATGGTTGGACTTGGTGAACCAGATGCATTATACCACTGGATTTCCATGTGGCTATTGCCGTCTGCATCAGCGAGTGCATTAAACTCTTTGATGAAACCAGCCCATTCTGAGAGAGTAGAGCCACCAGACTCCTGGTTGATAAACCAACCATCGAAGCCCATATACTTAGCGATTTCATACAATTTCTTGGCAAAGATGTAAGAGCCATTCTCCTTGGTAAGCATTTCACGAACCCAAGCCTGGTTTCCTCCGAAAGCATAAGGAGGGAAGAAGATCTGACCGAGAGATTTCACACCACTCTGGTGAGCTGCATCTGTAGATGGTGCTGGTGGAGGAATAATAATACCCTCGCTGGCAGAACCTGCCCAATAAACGAGTTTATCCATATACTGCCAGTAAGTTGGCTGGTATCCCAAGAAGTTGTTAGCGCCCTGAGATGGGCATGAACTACATGTAGGGAAAAGAATGGTTGCATTACATACCTGTCCCTCATAGAACTGGTTTTCATTGGCTTTCATCAAGGTAGGCTCCTTGAAACGTTTTGCCAATGGCACCTTAGAACGGTTGAACTTGGCATTCTTGTCAGTTTCTGGGGACCAGTTCTTGACGTGTTCCGGATGCCAGCAACCACCATAAGGCTGTTGAGCACTTGCTGTACCTCCAAATATAATGGAGAGCATTGCAACACTAAAAAGTCGATTTAGTCTCATACTTTAAAGGTTTAAGTTAATATTGTATAGTTAATAATTTATTTTCTGCTTTTGAGTATCTCGCCGTTTTTGAGAATTTTTCCTCGTTTTTAGCTATTTTCTGCACTTATAACAAGAATAAAAACCAAACTACTTAGTCTAAATGCATTTTTTTTTATTTTTTATTCAAAAAAATACCGCTATAGCTATGCTCACGCAAAATACTATAAATAAAATAAGGTATTAGTTTGCTAAAAATAACTTCAATCATTTACATAAACTTTGAAGAATGAAGGATAAACACTATCTTAGAAGACTAAAAGAAGGATAAAAGTCACAAAAAGTAAATAATCTCGAAAAAATAAACCCACAGGTTAATATTTAACGCTAAAAATTTGGTTTATTCATTATATAAGCTTATTTTTGCAACGAAAACAAAGAAACATAAACTTTTAAGTTAATACAAATATTGGAAATAATAAAAATCAGCTCACCCTATTTGTATAGTGTTAAGTATGATAAAGAAGAACTTGATGAATATCATCGGCTTTTTGAAGAATGGAATGACATAGATTATGTTTTATCTTTTATGATTGCCAATAAACAACTATTAGATAATACCATATGGGCTAAGTTTTCCAATCCAGAAGAAGCAGCTTATCAAGTGTTTGAAGAGGCAAATGACTTAGAAAAAAAGTTCGAAATATTGTTAGAGAATATAGAAGAAGGTGACACACCAGACTTAGATTCCCATTTTAAGCCATTAGATGGAGAGTTCTACTATATTACAGAACATATTCCTATGAAGTCATATAGCCCAGGACGACCACCTTTATTAAGATTATACGCTATCAAAATGGGATCCAATTGTTACCTCATAACGGGAGGAGGCATCAAGTTGGCAGATACAATTCAAAACTCCCCTGGTCTGAAAGACCATGTTATTAATAACATCAAATTCGTCAGAACCTATCTCAAGGAAAATGGAATACTTGATGAAGATGACCTGACTGAATAATGATTTAAACTTCACTATTATGAGCATCAACTTAGATAGATTAGAACACGTAGCTAAGCCTTGCAGCAAAGAAGCTATAGCAACTGCAAGATTTAGAAGAGAAAATAGAGAATGGTTAAAAATGTCTCAAGAAATCGCCTTGTCCTTACATTACCATTTACGAACAAAAGAAATGTCACAAAAGGATTTAGCCGATAAAATGAGCGTTTCTGCTGCTTACGTGGGAAAACTTCTTAAAGGCAAGGAGAACCTGACTCTTGAGACTATCTGTAAAATTCAAGCGGCATTGGATGAAAATATTATTAATGTAACTCGTCCTTATATGACTAAACAAGTTCTTACATACACGACTTCTATTGTTGTGTCTGAAAAAGATATTATAGATAGTAAGAAATACTATAGTAAGAATGAATACAAGACTTTTATAGAATCCTGTGATAATAATAATGCTGCATAATTAATATATATGTGTATGATGAATAATACCTTTGAATATAGATTTTCAAAAATAGAACTCGAACAATTTGCAACATTCGAGGAAAATTTTCAATGTGAAAAGGAAATTAGTTTTCAGACGAATACATCATTCTCTTTTGATAAAAACAATATGATTTTTATCAGCAGAATTGGAGTCTGTGCTACACAGATGGAAAAACCAATCCTCAAGGCAGAACAAGTTTGCTATTTTGAACTTTCTTCAGAAACGGTAAATTCTTTTTTAAAAGATAAAAAATATATCTTTCCAACAAATGTTCTCATCCAGTTCGCTTCATTGAATTATGGCACTCTCCGAGGTGCTATCCACCTAAAGACATTAGGTACTATATTGAATAAATTCATTCTGCCACCTTTATATTTTAATACTTTTATAACTTCCCCATTTCAGGTGGATGTAAATGAATAAAAAAATAAGGAGAAAGCATTAGGTTTATAGACTTAATACTTTCTCCTTATTTTTAATTCAAATGTTCTGGATCTAATGTCAAACCAACAGTACCATCAATTGTGTGAGTTACATTTTTATTAGAATAATGAACCACAAAGTTATTGAATTTTAGTATGATTTCATTTTCTGTAATAGAAACAATTGTGACACTTCCACTTATTGAATCCCAACAATAAATTGGGGAATCAACAACACCTGGCCAACGGCTAAAATCACGAACTGTCCAATGATCTGCATCAAGAGTTTGTCCTTCATGCAAATCTAACACATTAGAATAACCATCCAACAAAATTGTTACAGCCCACACACCACTAACAGACCAAGGGTTTTCCCAGGCATTTATTGTACTATATAAATGACCAGAACCTTCTCGATCAAACACACCAAAATCATCATGTGAAGAAGCATGTCTTGTATAATAGGCTATACCATCAATGTAAAGAGTTGGTTTTTCATTGCCCATATTACCTTCATCACCATCATCGTCACTACTACAAGATAACAGACCAATTCCAGCAAACATTAGACAAAGGAATAGGAATATTGAATATGTTTTTTTCATATTTATTTTTATTTAGTTAGTTTTGAATTGCGATTTTATATTAACGAGTCCACTTGAAAAAGTCAATTTTACGATAATCAACTATTGCTAATCAATAAGTTACAAAGAAAAAATGCGATTTTCGACTTTTTCAAGTATGCTCATTAATTTATATGAAAATCATCAGGAAAATGAGCTCTATGATTTTAGCATTTACTCATTAATACGGGATACGTATTTTGTATGAGCCAGACACGGTTTGCCTATCTGAATTTAGCTTGAATGAAGCCGTAAAGCTACCTTCTACATAGACAGCATTTTCTGCACTACTTATTCTCTTAACTTGGTGAGTTCCCCTTTCAAAATCATATTCATCTCCATCAAGCCAAAAACCCGGAGAAAAGGCTAAATTGTTGTAAAAACTATCATCAAGTATGTTCTTGGCGCAAGGATAGCTACCAGAAGCAGATTTTAACAATTCGCTTCTATTTCTAAAGTGAACAATACCAAACATAAAGGAGAATCCTTTGTTTTCGAAGTGCGACTGCATATCATAAGTAAATGTGAGTTTTCTGTCTTGGGCATCCTTTCCTACTGGGTCAATTTGGGCATACACCCAATTATTAATCGCTTCTCTGTAAGTTTTTCCATTGAATTTAACTTCAATATAACCTTCTGACGAATCACCACCAGTCGCATCGTCATCATTATCGCTTCCGCAAGCGGTAAAACTCAATGCCGCAAACATTATTGCAAACATCGTAATTATAAAATTAACTTTCTTCATAATTAAGTATTAATAAATTGTTGCTGTAAAAAACAGATATAAAAGGCTCGGTACAATAGCCTTTGCAACTTTTATAGTTTCTTTTTCCGTCATCATCGTCACTTGTGAAAGGTAACTACTCAGTACCCTCAAGGGATGAGTAGTTACAAAAACAATGATTCTTATAATTTATAAGTAATTCCCAAACCTAATACTGCAGTATTACCTCCACTAATAGTTTGGAACTTTATCTCTGCACCAATTTTTATTCTATCGGTAACATGGTATTGAATACCACCACCTAAATTAAGACCAACTGAAGAATCACTGTAATCAGAACTAAACCCTTCATAATCATCCATTTCATCATCACTATTAGAACTCAAGATATCGTCTTGCTTCCAATGCGTATAATTAATACCAACTAGAGGGTACAAAGTCAACTTGTCTGTTACATTAAAAATATAATGACCATTTACATTAATGTCCCACATAGAGAATCCGTCCGTTTTAAGATAATAATTGCCAACACCTTCAAGACGAATAGCATCAGTAATATTATACTGGTACTTTAAACCCAGACCGATATTCTGCATATCGGTAGAATAAAGAACATTAGCTCCAACATTACTTTCTCCTTTTTGTGCTGATACACTAAGACTCACTAAAGACACACAAACTGCAACTAAAATTTTTTTCATATTACTTTTACTTAAGTTAATAAATTTTAAGGAAGTCCAAATAAACCGAGAGTATAGACAATAAAAAAGCGTGGACTTTTTAACTTCGTCTATACACTCTGAGGATATTGGGGATAACCTATGTTGCTATATACGAGTAAAAGCCCACGCCCAAAGGACGTGAGCACTAACTTTTACTCTTTGCAACATTCTTCTAATTCCCCAATTTTCAGAGTGCAAGAATATAAGCTAACGCTTTTATATCTTAAATGTCTTTTTTTTCTTTTTTATATCATAAGCATTAATTTTAATTTCGGGGCAAAAATACAAAAAAACATTTAAATTACAAAATATTTTAAATAAAATATGCACAAAAAAATACCGCTATAGCTATGCTCACGCAAAACTATAGCGGTTTTAATAAACCTAAACTAAACCTAAAAACAACTTTTTTTAGATAAATAATACATCTTAACTTAACATCAATTTATGGCCTTATTGATAAATCTGTTTTATGAAATAGATATTGATTATGAAAAATCAATATGTTTTCTGAAGATTCTACTTGATAATATTGGTACGGCGGATGAAGTCGATGATTTCCGGTACATAACCGAAGGCTAATCCGGTAACGGTATCTGCACAACCATAATATACAGCTATGCGACCCGTCTCTGCATCACAGAGAGATGCGCATGGGAAGCAGACATTAGGTACATCTCCTACACACTCGTAGAGCTCCTGAGGAGTAATCAAATACTGACCTGAACGGCCCAATACTTTCCACGGTTCATCCAAATCGAGCAAGGCTGCACCAAAAGCATAAACATATCCATTGCAGGAATGGAGCACACCATGATAAAGCAGCAACCAACCCTCGGAAGTCTCAATAGGAACTGGACCTGCACCTATCTTCATACATTGCCAAGCACTCTCCTCGAAAGCTGCAGGAGCCATCACATGACGATGATGCCCCCAATACTCCAAATCAGGTGACTCGCTATAGAAGATGTCACCGAAGGCAGTATGACCAGTATCACTCGGACGACTCAGCATGGCAAACTTGCCATTGATCTTGCGAGGAAACATCACGCCATTGCGATTGTATGGCAGGAAAGCATTCTCTACCTGATGGAAGGTCTTGAAATCCTCTGTCCATGCCACACCAATCGTTGGCCCATGATAGCCATTACACCAGGTGACATAATACTTATCCCCTATCTGGCAAACACGAGGGTCATAACCATAGACCCACTCTCCTACCTCAGGATCATCGCATTCGAAATGGATGGTGTCCTCATCAATGTCCCAATGTACGGCATCCTTGCTGAAACCGGCATGAAGAGTCATACGGCGATTCTTGTCATCACATCTGAATACACCTGCAAAACCATCCTCAAACTTAACTACTGCACTATTGAAGATACTATTGGAGTCGGGTAGCTGATTACGCTTGATAATCGGATTCTGGGAATAGCGCCAGAGCGGCACGCTGCTTCCTTCTGGTCTGTCTTCCCAAGGAATGTTGGGAAGAGCAGAACCTATGATTTTAATTTCTTTCATTGTCGTTTCTTTTTAGAAAAATCAATTAGTGACTTTTTTGGAAATCGATTAGAGACTGTTGAGCAAATCTACCTTACCATCATTGATGAGCTTGATGACCAACTCTCCGAAGAGGGTGTTCTGCCATGCAAACCAGGCACGGGTGTATTTCGAAGCATCATCCTTATGGAAAGATTCATGGATGAATCCCATCCCTGCATCGGTATTCAGGAGGGTCTTCATGCACCAGCGAATCTCATCATCACTCTGGGCTGTGAAGCACTTCATCATGATAGACATCGGCCAAGGCATATCATAACCGATGTGCGGACCGCCGATACCCTCGCCTGCCTTACCACGGAAGAAACAAGGATTATCCTCGCTCCATACGAAACGGCGAGTGTTCTGATAAATCGGATCATTCATCTCAACATCCCCTAAATAGCCCATACCCAAAAGCGATGGAACATTGGCATCATCCATCAGAAGACGGTTGCCGAAACCATCTACCTCATACGCATAAATCTTGCCATATTTAGGATGATCATAGACTGCATATTTCTGCAGGGCATCCTTGACCTCGGCTGCCAAGGCAGAACAATCCTGTGCAATCCCGAGTGCCTTATTCTTCTGCTCAGTCTCTGATTTCTCTGCCACATGCTTCAGGATTTCAGCCGCCTTATTCATCGCAGAAACCGCCATGAAATTGGAAGGAATCAGGAACGGAAGAATCGTGGCATCGTCTGAAGGACGGAACAGGGAAGCAATGAGACCAACTGGCTTGACAGGAGCTCCGAAACCATCCCAGCCCACGGTATCGAAGGCACGATCGGTCATGCGGGTAAAGTGGTAAGCCTTGGCTGTTTCCTTGCGCTGCTGCTCATGGAAGGTCTTGAGGATATTTCCGATAGCCTGCATCCAGTCTTCTCCAAAGATGGAGTCATCGCCTGTTACCTTCCAGTACTCGTAAGCGAGGCGGATAGGATAACAGAAAGAATCTATCTCATACTTGCGCTCGAAAACCTCTGCCTTCATCTCGGTATCATCCTTCTGCCAACCTGCTCCGGTAGGTCCGTCGTTATAGGCATTGGCATAACGGTCGATATTGATGCACTTCAACTGGCGCAGGATAACACCACGCAGCATCTTCTTCAATTTCTCATCCTTGTTGGCAAGGGCTACGTATGGCCAAACCTGAGCACCTGAATCGCGGAGCCACATGGCTGGAATATCACCTGTATAGACGAAGGTATCGTCATCGCCATTAGCCAACTGGCGATAATGCACCGTACTTTCCAGCGTGTTCGGATAACAGTTGGCGAACATCCAGGCGAGTTTCGGATTCTTCTTGAGGAGTTTCTGTACTTCCTTGATTTTCTTCTCCACTGCCTCTGAAGTAAAGAGACGCTCTGCTACAGGCGGACGCTTGGACTCATACTTGCCATTGACAGGTGTTACCACCTTAGTATAGCGGGCATGAACATCTACCTCAGCATGCTCTTGTGCCATCGCCGACATTGCCGACATCAGGGCTATTGCAAATATTGTTTTTCTCATTGTCTGGGTTTATTTATGTTTCGATTTAAATTGTAATTTCTTTTAAGGTCTATCTGCACCACGGGTTCCCCACTTGGATGGCTGATTGCCCATCTGGAGTTCGAGGGTTCCTCCCTTCATCATATCCTGGTACATGATATACGACTTGGTATAGGTTTTACCATTGAGTTTGGCAGACTGCACGTAGATATTTTCAGGACTGTTGTTCTTGCAGATAATGGAGAAGTTCTTGCCGTCGCCTAAGCTGATGGTAGCCTTGTCCATGATCGGACTGCCGATGATATACTTGCCGCCTGCAGGTTCTACCTGATAGAGTCCCATCGCAGAGAGAATATACCAGGCTGACATCTGACCCACATCCTCGTTTCCACTCAAACCATCGAAATCATCCTTATACATCTCATTCATGGTCTGGCGGATGAGACGGGCTGCCTTCCAAGGCTGACCTACATAATTATACATATAGAGTACCTGATGACTCGGTTCATTACCGTGGGCATACTGTCCGATGAGACCAGAAATATCAGGAGAGGCATTATCGCCCATATTGCCCGTTACGATGAAAAGGGAGTCGAGCTTGGTCACAAATTTCTGTTCATTACCGAAAAGCTTTACAAGTCCGTGTACATCATGTGGAACGAGCCAGGTGTATTGCCAGGCATTTCCCTCGGTATAATCATCCTGACGATGAACGGCTGAGAATGGATTAAACGGTTCGCGGAACTTGCCATCGGTACCGATGCCACGCATAAAACCGGTCTTCGGGTCGAAATATTTACGATAACTCTGGGCACGTTCTGCGAAATACTTCGCATCCGCCTTCTTGCCTAAGAGTCGGGCCACTTTCGCCACGCAGTCATCAGCCAGCGCATATTCCAGTCCCTTAGCCACAGTCTCCATTTCCGGATCCTTGTCATAAGGCAGGTAACCATATTTCTTGAGAAGACCGAGGCCTCTGTCTTCACGCAATGCCGACTGTTTCATGGCCTCATAGGCTCCCTCCTTGTCCTTCACATAACCTTTGAGCACAAGGTCGGCAAGCACCGGGATGCCCGGATTGCCCACCATGCAGTCGGTCTCATTGCCCATCAGATGCCATACCGGGAGCTTACCCTGCTGTCGATAGATATTGATAAAAGTACTTGCCACGTCTGGGAGCATCTCCTTGTGGATGAGCGTCATCAGCGGATGGGCTGCACGATAAGTATCCCAGAGTGAAAGGGTGGTATAATTGGTGAAATCACCCTGATGCACCTTACCATCGGCACCGCGATATTCTCCGTTGACATCAGAGAATACGGATGGAGCAGTCATCGAATGATACATGGCTGTATAGAAGATGCGGCGGGCAATGGAATCTGAAGTTTCCACCATCACCTTGCCCAATTCCCGATTCCATGCCTCGTCAGCCTGCGCCACTACCTGATGGAAATTCCAGTCAGGAATCTCTGTTTGCAGATTCTGTCGGGCATTGGCAACGCTGACTGCAGAGAGACCAACCTTGATCATCAGAGGGCGGGTGGCATCTGCCACCTGAACCAGCCAGCGTCCGCTATCGAGCGGTTGTACTTGAACCGGTTGAGAGAACTCAGCCACGAAGAAATTCTTCTGGTCCTTCGCCCATCCTGTTGAGAAGCGATGACCAGCCACAGCGGTTGCCTTCACCTCATCCAGCGCATAATCGGTAGGTTTATCCCATCCGATACCCTGGAAAAGGTCGAGTACCAACTGTGCCTTCTTCACATCTGCCCCAAAGGTATAGCGATGGAAACCAGCACGCTTGGTGGCGGTAAGTTCCACCCATACATTCGGCTGCTGCAATTTCACCGCATAATAGCCCGGGCGCACATTCTCATTGGCATGATGGAAAAGCACTTCCTTCTGATGAGCATCTGTCACCGGGAGGAATGCTACATCACCCAATTCTCCGATACCCGTACCGCTGAGATGCTGATGACCGAAGCCGATGAGGATGGAGTCTGACTGATGATAACCGGAACACCAGTCCCAACCACGGGTATGCTCGGTAGGACCCAGCTGGACATAACCGAAAGGTACGTTGGCACCGAGGAATACATGACCATGACCGCCCGTTCCGATTCTTGGATTGACAAATTGGGTCAGGCAGGAGGTTGCCTGAGCTTTATCATGAGCAAAAGCGGCTTGTGGATAGTCTCCACCTATCACACAAGCCAACAATAATATAGGAAATAATCTTCTTCTCATTTTCTGAATTTAAGATATTCGTTTTCAAATATAAGATCTAATGAAATCTGAAAAGTTCTGATAAAATCAGATAAGACCTGATATTAGAAATGTATTGATGATACTATTTTGTGAATTTTGAGAAAGAGTATGGTGCATCTGACTCCTGAATACCTCTCTGCAAATTCGGTTTTTCAGAAAGGCGGAAAGAGATCTGCGCACCCTGTCTCAGGGAATTCAGGTCAAGATAGTTAAGACCATATTTCTTGCCGTTCATCTGCATGTCATCAACATAGCATCCGTTACCTTCCGACTGTATGCTTACCTGCTGTCCGTTCTCCAGATGGAGTTTCATAGACTTGAAGTAAGGAGCACCCAATGCATACTGTCCTGTACCCGGACAAACCGGATAGAAGCCCATCGCAGAGAAAACATACCAGGCTGAAGTCTGACCGTTGTCCTCATCGCCGCAATAACCATCTGGTGTCGGTGTGTAGAGGCGGTCCATCACCTGGCGCACCCAATACTGGCACTTCCAAGGTTGTCCGCTATAATCGTAGAGATAGATGGCGTGCTGGATAGGCTGGTTGCCGTGTGCATAATTGCCCATATTCATCACCTGCATCTCTCTGATTTCATGGATGGTAAATCCGTAATAGCTATTATCGAAGACTGGAGGGAGAAGGAATACCGAGTCGAGCATCTGATTGAACTTTTCCGTTCCGCCCATCAGACGGATGAGTCCTTCAGGATCGTGGAATACCGACCAGGTATAATGCCAGGCATTTCCCTCGGTAAAGGCATCGCCCCATTTGAGCGGATTGAAAGGAGACTGGAATTTTCCATTCAGCAATCTTCCGCGCATCAGACCACTCTCCCTGTCGAACACCTTCTCATAGTTCATCGCTCGCTTGGCAAAAGGTTTCAGTTCCTTCTTCGACTTGCCGAGCGCCTTGCCAAACTGGTAGATACACCAGTCATCATAGGCATATTCCAAGGTACGGGCCACACTTTCATTGATTTTCACATCATAAGGCACATAGCCCAACTTATTGTAGTACTCAAAACCATGACGTCCGGTAGAATTCACTTCAGGATGAACAGCATTAGCTCCATGAACCACAGCCTGCCAAAGGGTCTCTGCATCATAACCACGCAAACCGGAAAGATAAGCATCGGCTACTACTGAAGCTGAATTATTACCCACCATACATCCACGATGCCCCGGACTCGCCCACTCTGGCAGGAATCCGCTCTCGAGATAGGTATTGGCAAGACCCGCCTGAATCTTCTCATTCACAGAAGGATACATCAGATTGAGCAGTGGGAAAAGGCAGCGGAAAGTATCCCAGAAACCGGTATCGGTAAACATATAGCCCTTCTGTACGGTTCCGTTATAAGGACTGTAGTGAACCACCTCACCGGCTACATTCTTCTCATAGAAAGCACGAGGGAAGAGAACGGAGCGGTAGAGACAGCTATAGAAAGTACGGAGATGATCGATGTCCTCATCCTCCACTTCTATCTTGCCGAGCACCTCATTCCAGCGGTTTCTGCCCTGCTGGCAGAGCTGCTGCATATCTGCCTGTCCCAATTCCTGAAGGTTTTGCCAGGCCTGTGCTTCACTGATGAAGGAAGAAGCCACACGAGCCACAACCTTCTCGCCTCGCTGACGAATCTTGAAGGAAATGATGGTGCCCACATGATTGCCTTCCTGCTGGTAAGCCTCCTGATCATCACCCTGAACCATACCCTGATATTGACCATCCTTCACATTGACGAAAGCCTCAAAATCATGGTCGAACTCGATGACGAAGTAATTTCTGAAATTCTCAGGAACACCTCCGCTATTGCGGGTAGAAAAACCCACCACTTTGCGCTCCTTCGGGAGAACCTTGATGAAGCTGCCCTTGTCGAAAGCATCAACTACCACATGAGCACTATCGGTCTGAGGAAAGGTGAAAGACATCAGGGCTGCGCGTTCCGTAGGACAGAGTTCTGCCGTCACATCATAGTCGGCAAGATAGACACTATAATAATAAGGTGTAGCCTTCTCTGCCTTATGAGAGAACCAGCTGGCACGCTGCTCCTCATCAAATACCGGCTTGCCCACGATAGGCATCAATGAAAACTGACCGTAATCATTGATCCAGGGACTCGGTTGATGCGTCTGCTTCAGGCCTCTTATCTTCTTGGCAGCATAGGTATATTGCCATCCGTCGCCCATCTTTCCTGTCTGTGGAACCCAAAAATTCATGCCCCAAGGCATGGCGATGGCAGGATAAGTATTGCCCGTGGAAAGTCCATGGTCGGAATCGGAACCCATAAGAGGCTGCACGAAATCTACCGCATTCTGTACATTCACCCTGACGGCTTGCGCCATCAAGGTGAAGAATACAAATATGAACAAAACTGATTTTCTTTTCATAGACAACAGTCTGAATGATTTATCTGAAATTATTTGGCTGCAGGCGATGGCCGTCAGCGTCATTGGTATCAGCCACGTCCCACCAGAGTCTTGTGCCCTGAGTATTCACCTGCTGGAGTTCTGGATGAGAAGTGAAGTAATTGTTGCTGTTCTCGCTGAAAGGATAGAGAATGCGCTTGATATTCTTACCCATAGGCACGTCACCACCACTATTGTTGGTCAACTGATTTGCCAAAGCAGGATAATCGGTGCGGCGGAACTCAGCCCATCCCTCATTACCATTAGGGAAGATAGCCATCCACTTCTGGGTGATGATTGCTTCGAGCTGCTTCTCCTTGTCGCTACCCTCGAACACCTTACCCGTAAGAACCTTCTCGCCATCGATGTAAGCCTGTGCCTTGTCATTGGCAATACCATAGTAGTCCATAGATGCCTTGATACCAGACTTATAGTAATCCTCTACGGTACCTGTAAGTTCCATGCCAGCCCATCCACGCAAAACAGCCTCTGCCTTGAGGAACTCAGACTCAGCATAGCCCAGGAGGAGGTAAGCACGCTCACGACTGAAGAAGTAGTTAAGATCCAAGTTCTTGCCCAGACTCTTAGGCGCAGTACGGGTGAGTGAATAATTCAAGGTTCCCATGTCAATGACAGGAGCCTGAGCACCACGCTCACAACCTACGAAGTCTTCACGCTGGCTATCTTCACCTGCCTCCAAAGTGCTCGCTGTCATCTTGCCACGATACCAGCTTACCAAGCAACGTGGGTCTATCTTCTTGGTGGTATAGCTATTACGGCCTGTCTTGATCTTGTATTCTGCACCACCTTCACTGGCGTTGCGATAGAAGTTCTCCAAGTCTTTAGACATCACACTCTCACCATTGTAGCAAACACTACACATCACCAGTGGATGCTCGTTACCACCGTCATCAGTACCACCTTGGCTTACAGGAGCATACTTAGGAACGATCTGCATATTGTCGTCGTTGCTCTGCATCAGTCCATACTCGTTGTTAAGAGCATTTTGTGCCTCCTCCTTAGCACGGGCAGGATCTACATTGGAAATACGCAAAGCCATGCGAAGGCGCAGGGTGTTGGCAAATCGAAGCCACTTGTTCCAGTCGCCATGATAGCAAATATCGTCTGTGGTATAACCAATCTGGGTTGCATCCGTTGGCTTGATACTGTCTACAGCCTGCTCCAACATACGGAACATGGCATCGTAAACCTCAGCCTGGGTGTTGTAAGACACATTGTTGGTCTCAGGAATCTTGGCCTGCACATACTCCTTGAAAGGCATATCGCCATAAGTATCGGTATTGGCAAGTGCTAAGAACGCATAGTAGATACGTGTGGCATAGAACAAGTTCTTGTACTTCTTGGTATTTTCGTTGAACTTGTAGGCACGCAACAAGGTACGATACTCACTGCTACGGTCGGTATAGAAATGTCTCCAGCGCGCACTGCTCCATCCATCTTTATAAGAATAATCAGGAGATGCGCCAGCATGCTTGGGCTGGTTGTTGGCCACGAAACCCGCATAGATGTCATGACTCAGGTTGGTAGTGGTCTGATAGTCGTTGAAAAATCCCTCATAGAGGAAGTTGCGGAAAACAGAGTTGGCAGAGCTCAACTCACTCTTCAGCGCCAAGGAGTCTTCCTTGCTCACCTTATAGTCGATATTGATATCGGCATACTTGGTATTGTCCTCTTCACCAGGCTGCTCTTCACCGCCGCCAGTAGTGTTATCAGGCAATTCGTATGGATTCTTGCTCATCTCATCCATGTCATAGCAGGAAGATAAACTTACCAATGCCATGGACACAAGCATCGTCTTGAATATAATCGTCTTTTTCATTGTCTTGAACTGTTTATGATGTAGTTGATAGTATTTAGAAGCCTACATTGACTGAGAAACCGAAGGTGCGGGTATATGGCACTGCGGCAAAGTCAAGGGCCTGTGAGAACATAGAAGTATCATAACCTCCATCAGGATTGCCTGGTGTATGTTTCAGCAGGAAGCAGAGATTACGTGCCACGAATGACAACTTCACATTGGTAAGAGGAGTCTTCTTGAGCACGCTCTTTGGCAGGCTGTAACCCAATGCGAGTTCCTTCAACTTGATATAGGAAGCGCTGTGGATAAACATCTCTGCATAACCCTTCTGCGACTTGTACAAACCGATGTTGGAATAGTAAGACTGTGCACTTACCTCCTTGGTATTCACCTGTCCATCGGCTGTCACGCCAGGAACTACCATATAGTAGTCGCTCACACCATTCAACTCCTTGTACTCCCCACGATAAGCCGAACGCTCTGAAGTTCCTACAGCAGTAGCCATACCTTCTGATACGCTCACGATATCGCCGCCAAATCGCATATCAAACATCGCAGTGAGACTTACACCCTTATAGTTCAGACTTGGAGTAACAGACATGAGAAGCTTTGGCTCGATGTTTCCGATAGGATGATCGAGGATATACTGCTCCAGATTTCCGCCGGCATCACTACTGGTAACAGGCATTGGAAGACCGTTCTCGCCAATCACCATCTGGCCATTCGCATCGCGCCTGATGAGGTTATTGGCATAGATATCGCCCAACTTACCTCCTGCCTTCGCACCTACCTTGACTGGCATGTTGCCATCGCCATTAAAGTAGATGTGATCCACGCCATTAGCCAGTTCATCTACACGGGAGATATTCTTGGAAATATTCATGGTGAGGTCGAACTTGAGGTCCTTGGTCTTGACAGGTGTGCCGTAAAGCATCAGCTCAATACCCTTGTTGGTAATCTTACCTGCATTCACCCATTGCTGTGTCCAAGGAGCAGATGCATCTACAAGCATAGCCTGGTTCTTGGTCTTGGTATAATAATAGGTGAAATCAAATCCCAAACGGTTCTCCAGGAACTTCATCTCAAGACCCCACTCAAAGGAAGACTTGATCTCTGGTTTCAGGTTGTTGTTCTTCTTCACGGTCTGTGGAATTGGCACACGGATGCCATTCTCATAGGTATAAGAACGGGTGTTGTATAGATTGTATGGATTTGGGTCCTTACCTACCTGAGCGAAAGACAGACGAGTCTTGGCGAAAGTCATCCACGCTGGTAACGGATGGTTGATAGAGCGCATGAAATCGCTGAAGATATAGCTCACACTTGCACTTGGATAGAAGAAAGAACGGTTGTCCTTTGGCAAGGTAGATGACCAGTCATTGCGGGCTGTAAGATCCAATGAGAGATACTCACGGAAAGCCAACTGCAAAGAACCGAAGGCTGAGTACATAGAGCGCTCATGGCCATTCTCACTGGCATTGGTCAACTGATAACCTGTATTGAAAATCCAATTATCCTTCTCCAACATATTCTTGGTAGCAGCACTCAGCAACTCGTACTTCTGGTACATGATGTTGGCGCCCAGATTGTAACCCAAGCGCAAATCCTTGGTCACCTGATTGTCACCCAAGAAGAGGAAAGAGATATTGTGCTCGAAGTTGTTTTCCTCCGAACGGCTCATATTATCATCGGTAACGATCTCGCTCCAGTGTCTGCCAGGAATGCTCACAGCAGAGTTACCCAAACTCAAGTCTGTGGCCTGGATGCGTGTGCGATAGTAATCGAAAGCATATTTAGCATTAAACTTCAACCAGTCGGTTACGTTGACATTAGCACCATAGTAACCGAAGGCACGCCAACGTTCATCGCTATTCTGGAAGCGATGACGAACATAGTATGGGTTGGCATACTGCATATCTGGTCCGAACCAGTTGCGATGCAATTGGTCCTGAGTTGTATAAGTCTGAAGATCCTGCAAACGCACGTTGCCAGGAATGAGAAGCAACTGGGCTACCTCTCCATTGAGACCAGTCATCGGACGGTTCTCGGCTTTCATGCGAGAAACAGAAATCTTGCTATCTGTAGAAAGATACTTATTGATAGTTCTACCTGCATTAAGGTCAACTATCAGCTTATCCAATTTCTCTCCATCGAAAAGACCCTTATTGTCATTGAAACCCAAAGAGAGACGGAAATGACCTTTCTCATCAGAATTTCCGAGAGCTACGGTATGGAACTGGGAGAAACCTGTATTGAAGTAATCCTTCAACTTATCGCCATAATAGCGGTAAGCGATGTTCTCACCGAGAAAAGAAGGTTCCATTCTGCCATCAAGCGGAGCACCGAATGCCAACTCGCTGGAAAGCGTCTTGTTGCCATCCTCATCAGTCTTATAAACCGTAGCACCCTGAGAGCCCTGTCCGTACTGCTTCTGCATAGGGATTGTTTCAGCTACCTTACTCCAAGTAAAGTTACCGTTGTATGTGATGCCGAAGCCCTGCTTATGACTACCCTTCTTGGTTGTAACGTAGATAACACCATTACCTGCACGTGAACCATAGAGGGCTGCAGCGTTGGCACCTTTGAGTACCGAGATAGACTCGATATCCTCTGGGTTGATGTCCAGAGAAGTGCCACCACGGTCGTATCCGCCATAAGCAGAAGCATCAGAACTCTGGTTGTCGGTAAAAGGAACACCATCTACCACCCAAAGAGGCTGGTTATTATCAGTAAGAGAAGAATTTCCACGGATAGTGATCTTGGTAGAACCACCGAGACCCGTGCTGGAAGTATTCATCTGCAGACCAGCCACCTTACCGTCGAGGGCACCAGTCACAGAAGGGTCGCCAGTCGTATTGAGAGCATCCGCCTTGACATCCTGTACGGAATATCCCAACATCTTCTTCTCGCGCTTGATACCGAGGGCAGTAACCACCACTTCCTTCAGCGCCTGAGAGTCAGGAAACATCTGTGCGTTCACGTTATGTCCTTCCTTTGCAGCCATATCCATCGTCTTATATCCGAGATATGTAAACTGCAAGACAGGGGCAGGTTCATCGGTCTCGATGGTAAAATTACCATCCATATCAGTTACAGCACGATGATTGGTGCCTTTTACGAGGATGGCAGCGCCAATGAGAGGTTCCTTGTTTTCATCGAGAAGCGTACCCTTATATGTACGTTTCTGTCTTGGTTGCTGGGTGCTTGGAGTTGTAGTAATTTCCTTTTTCTTCAGATAGATGATTCCATCCTTAATCACATAAGATACACCCTTATCCTTCAAGAGCTTGTTTAAAACATCCTCTACCTTACCGTTCTTCACCTGAACGGCATTCACCTGCATCTTTGCCAAGTTGTCGTCGTAAGTAAACTGATATTTAGACTGTTTCTGGATTTTCTGGATGACTGCTCCCAAAGTGGTCTGAGAAACATTCAACGAAATCTGGGCTTTTACAGATGTCCAGGAACTGGAAACCAACATCAGAGCCAAAGCTGCAGCTGCGGTTTTAGTTTTTTGTAAATGATACCAATGTGTCATAATCCTTGTTTTTAGCATTTAGGTTGTTATAACTACCTTTTGTTGTTATTAATTTCAAATATATAACAGCAAAAAACAAAAAAACACTTACCCAAAAAATTATTTTTTTGAATAAGTGCTCTCTTTTTCTCGTATAACAGTATAATTAAGGTGTAAACCTTACTAATTCACTACTTCGTGATAAATACCTTACTGCCTTTCACGTGATAGTGGATAGGCAGGGTGTTCTGCAAGAGATCGAGAACCGAGTCGATGGTCTCCTTCTCTTTGATGACACCGGAGTAAGTATTCTCCTGATTGATGGTAGGATCAACAACCACCTGCACATCGTAGATATTCTCCAGCATCTTGGCAATTTCATTCACGCTTGCATTATTGAAGGAAGTCTTGTGCTCATGCCACATTGCATCCTTATAGACATCGGTTTCAGAAACCGTCATGCTACCTAAGCGCGCATCCACACATGCCTTCTGTCCTGGTTTCAAGACGATCATACCCTCATCATGATTTCCTTCTACCCTCACCTTACCTTCGAGCAAACTGACGGAAGCCTGCTGATGAGCCTTATCCACCTGGAAATTGAAAACGGTACCGAGCACCTTAACACTCATCACATCGCTCTCTACGATGAAAGGCTTGTGCGGATTTTTGGTCACCTCAAAATAACCTTCACCGTCTATCTCTACCTTACGGTCGGAACCATCAAACTCTTTCGGATATTTGATGGAAGCAAGTTTGTTGAGCCAGACCTTAGTTCCATCAGGTAAAGTAATCGTCGTATCTTTGTCGGCACTGGCCATCACCACCTGCATCTGCATATTAGAAATCGGATTGTGCTGGAGATAGAACCAGGCAAATCCACCCAATACGCAGACCACAGCAATCGCAGCAGCCCGACGCCACATACCTATTATATGCGCATGATGCTCAGCCTGCTGTTCATCCTTCATCTCCCTGATCTTAGCCTGCATTCTCTGTTCAGCAAGCACCAGTTGGGTCTTTAGCATGAACTGTGCCTTGAGCTCATCGCTCAACTTTTCTTCTTTGAAAAGTTCTTGTTTTTCCTCCGGAGAATTCTTCAACATATCCCTTAATGCGATGAGTTCCTCTTCCGTACACTCACCTGCCAAGAATCTCGCCTTTAATTCCTCATTTATCATATAACAATCTTGCTTAATATCCTTTTAAATTAATGATCTAATTAAATACCATAACAATAATTGTTGAGAAAACACTTACTCAATAACCTATAAAAAAGGTATAAAAAACACAAAAAAAGTTCCCAAACGAGCCCTAAGAGACTTTAAAGCCTTATAAATATGGGCTTCAACGGTACGTACGGATACGTTCATCATCAGAGCAATCTCACTATTTTTCATATCCTTGAGATAGCTCAAAACGAATATTTCCCTGCATTTATCAGGAAGTTCCCCTATGGCCTGATTGATTTTTCTTCTCAACTCCATGTTTTCCATGTCCTGTTCTCCATCTCCCAACGAAGAGAAGTAGCACGACATACGCATTTCGTTGATATCTTCAATGGCTGCAGTATTGACTTTCTTATAGCGCTTCAAGTAATTCAATCCTCTTGAGTAAATTGTCTTATAGAGGTATGATTCTATCTGCGGGACATCCGTCTCCAATGCATCCATACGATTCCACAATTCAAGAAAAGCTTCTTGAACTACATCATCGGCAGCATCCTCCCCTACGATACGTTTAGCATAATAAAACATTCGAGGGTAGTACTTCCTAAATATCGCTTGATACGATTCTTCTTTTACTGTCTGCATTACATAATATATCTTTAGCTATTAGTTCTGATTTATGTCGGTTTACGCCAGTTATCTGCGTATTTTCCTCACTTCTTGAACTACTTTGGGCGCAAAGGTAAGTAAAAAAGATGATAAAAACAAATTTTTGCTTACAAATCAACTATAACATCTATTATTTTTTTACTTTTTACTACTTTTCATAACTGTTTCCATACGTAAATTTAAAAACTGTAGTCAGTGCACTCCCTAAAGTCTGCTTTTAGTCATTAAACAACTATTACACAAAAACTTTTATTTATAAAAAGTATTGAACTTCGCAGACTATTTCTTAACTTGTCTTCAATGGTTACCTTTCTTCATCGCCTTTAAAATGCGATAGGATGTCGTGCGAAATCTTGTTGTTTTTATATACAATATTATACCCAAAAAGTCTGCTAGCATTACTGCCAGCAGACTTCATTTTTCGCTAATTTACTCTAATTCTGTAGTTACTGATTTACTTAGCAATAATCAATTAAAACGTATCCTAAAAACCTAATCTTTCAATGAAAACTATTCTACCCTTTTCTCTATAGTATGCTTTTAAAAAAGACCATTATCTTGGAATTTATTCAGCCACAGCCTGCTGCTCTGAAGAAGCCTGAACTTCTGTTGCCTCTGTAGGATTTGTCTCTGTAGGAGTAGCAACCTCCTGATTTTGCTGCTCAGTAGAATCTTCTGCACCAGCCTGTGGAGTGACAGGAGTACTTACTGCTGAAGAATCTGTAGGAGTAGCAGGAGCTACGGTGTCAACTGGAGCAACCTGAACGTTACTCATCATCTTATTGGATGCAAATACGTTACTTACTGAAACCATTACAATAGCTGCGATAGCTGCAAATACGAACTTTTTCATAATCTTATCGTTTTTAATTGTGAATATTTATTTTTTTCTTTGTGGATTCATTGGCGAACCCACTAATGATATTCACAATCTGCGTGCCAAAAGAAGGCAAAAATACAATATATACTGATTATCAGATAGTTAGACTATATGTGCCAAAAACAAAGATTGTGGAAAATGGGGAAATCGTGTAGAAATATTCCACAAAAAACTGGGGAATGGCATCTTTTCATATAGATTATCTTTTCAAGTTTATTTGAATGAGATGATGGCAAATGGCATAAAAAGAAAAAGGCAACTGCAAGCATCTTCTGCCTACAACTGCCTTCCCTCTTATATATGGAAAACCTTATTTCTCCTAAAATGAAGAATATCGCTATTAAGCGAAGTTTTTCTTGTTGGCTATTGCACCAAGCTCTGCTACGGCTGCAACCACCACTGCTAAAATCATACCTAATACTATCATAATATAGTTCCTTTCTCTCTTAAAATCTGTTATCCTAATCTTTACCTTAATATATATGCTCTCATACTGAGCATCCTAAGATGCTCATCTTCAAGCCTTTTTACTTGCTAAGATTCATTTTCTTGTTGATCTCTACAATCTCAGCAAATGTGATAGCCAATACAGCTAATGTCATTCCAAAAATCATCATAATTGTTACCCTTTCTTTACTTTAATTATCGTTATTCAATCTTTTCAAGTGCAAAGGTAATGCCTTTTTGTGTACGCACACAAATTTTGAATGGATATTTTCAAAAAAGCCTATATTTCTTGACTTTCATCAATTTCTGTCATCGTCAGTAAGCCAAAATGGCGCATTGGAATTCACTATCTGCCAAATTACTTCTTAAGATTATTTGCTTGTCACAAATATTTTTTGTATTTTTGCACGCTTGAATATACAGGAAAGCTATTTGTATTTTTCGGTAATACAGATGGTAATTCTATAAAACAAGCCTCAAGTTCATCTTTCAAGTGAATGCCTTCCTGACACATTGCCCGGCATCATAGCAGGGTTCTTACCAAATACGCAGAAAAGAAGCATTGAAGAAACTGATGAAAATTCGAAGTAAATGTAGAGTAATTATGAGAAAGAACGCAAGAAAAAATCAACAGAAATATGTTGAACTTTCACTATTTCCTGAAGAAGAGAAAAATGACAATATAAAAAACTCTATCTCCTCAGAAAACAAAGAAAAAGAATATGATATTTCTGTGTGTCAAAGATTGTACTCTCCTACTAACAAAGAGTACAATCTGGCAGATTTGTTTGAAAGACTGTCAAAATCTGCTTTCCGCAACCGATTCCGTCTTTCGAAGAAGGAAAAAGATTATATTAAAGAAAAAGGCTTGGCAACAATCCGTAAACATGCTGAGGATTTCATAGCCAAACGCCTTGCACCTGCCATAATTCCCAATGACGGTAAGCAAACACCAATGAGAGGGCATCCTGTATTTATTGCCCAACATGCCACAGGCTGCTGTTGCCGTAGTTGCTTCTTCAAATGGCATCATATACCAGCCGGAAAACTGCTGACAGAAGAAGAGCAGCAATACGCCGTTACGGTACTGATGACTTGGATTGAAAAACAACTGTGATAAGCTCTGTCTAGATGACTTATTCATGAAAACTACTTCCTCTGACTGTTTCCTCGCTTTTGGATTCTTCCATACTTATCCTTATAGGTTGTAGTGGAGGAATTGCCAGTTTGCCGAGTGGTACTTGTACCCGTACGCTGCCCGTATTTATCACGATAAACCGTAGTTGTAGTAGAAGACATTCCAGAATTTTTAATGCTGGTTGTGGAGGTTCCTGTCCTTTGACCATATTGGTCACGATATACCGTATGGGTCTTTCCCTGGGAATTTGTAGTACTCTCAGATCTTCCGGTAATCTTACCATACTTGTCCTTATATACAGTAACAGACTTATTCCCTCGAACGGTAGTCACAGCTGTACCCTGCAGTTCTCCATTCTTTACCCGAATAGTCTCCTTGATAGTCTGAGCCTGCAAATAAAATAAGAAAAAATCCACCTTTAGAGGAAAAAAATATGTGGAGAGCTTATACATTTAAAAAACTGAAGCAACAATATTACCTTTATAATTTTGTCGCACCTTTAAGAAGTTATGAATTTATCGCAAACCTTATAATTTTGTCGCAGATAAAAAATAAACTTTATTATTTTGTCCATATCCATCTTATAATTTCGTCGTAACATCTTATAAATCTGTCGCAGATTATGTTTGTAAATACTTGGTTTTCAATATGTTACAAATTCAGAAAATAATAAGCCAAAATAAAAGAGATAAAAATGAGCAGGACAATCTAATATATTAATAGGTATTATATAAGATATATATTATCTTAAAAAGGCTATTTTTGTCCCTATCTTACTGGAATCCATCCTTTTTCCTGCTTGTTTTTGGAAAGCCAAGCATCTTAAATAGAAAACAGATTTTTATGCGCGTTAAAATATGTATATTTCTGTTTTATAGATTTAATTTTTTGTGTTTAAAATACCATAAAAATGAAAGAACAAAAATTTTACTGCGACAAAATTATAAAGATAGAAATGCTATCTTATATAGAAGGTGCGACAAAATTATAAAGCATACTTGCCCCTCTCATCATAACCTATATCTTGGTGTAAAACCTTATAATTTTGTCGCAAATAGAACTATTACTACGTAAAAATAACGTATCACTACCTTCAAAAACTATGAACATCATGTATGAGAACTTAAAAATAAAGGGAATAACTTTATAATTTTGTCGCAGCATTGATAGATACCTGCTTAGTACTGACTGAATAATCCTAATAAAAACTCTTTCTTGAATCGTTTCTGCGACAAAATTATAAAGTAGAAAATCTCCCTACCCCAAAACCTTACAACTGACAATAACTATCTAAAAATATTCCTATTTATAATATACGACAAAAATATAAATAAAATAGATTCATTTGCGACATCTTTATAATTCAGTCTCAAATAACATCAAATAATAATTTTGGCTTATAATTTTGTCGTATCTTACTTTCGTGGACCCCAAATATAAGGCCTAATTAGCATTCCAGATGTACATATAAAGTAGTTAAATCTTATAATTTTGTCGCAATATTACATTTAAAAAATCATATAATAGACTTTATATCAATTAGTTAAAGAGTTTTCGTTCATGTATTTCATCAAAATATGAAAATTAGTCTCCTCCTATGATATTAATTTCATTTGCGACAAAATTATAAAGCTTACTATAGATTTCTATCGTTATTAATGCCCATTTATAATCTTGTCGTAGCAAAATTGTAATTTTGTCGCAGATTCACCAATAACTTTATAAAATTGTCGTAACAGATAATCAGCATAATTTAAAGTGAAATTTACTGTTTTATATCTAACTATCAGAAAATCAAATAGATAAGTTCATATGGAAAACTTTACTAACCAGACAATATTAGAAAGGAGTTTTAATAGATGAAAGTATTTGCGACAACAAACTTATTATAATGTCGCAAATACAATTAATCTTTTACTTCAAAATTTTATATTTTTGTCGCAATAGAATATGTAATGTATTGAATATCAGCGATTAACATAATGCTGCGACAGTTTTATAAATTTTAAAGAGACCGATAGTCTTAGTTAGGTTAAAAATACATAATATACGACATTGTTGCATTGTTTGTCGCACAAAAAGATGTATATTTGCGACAAATTTACAAAATATAATAAAATGACAAAGGATTCAAATGACAACATCGAGACGATAGAGGCTGAGGAAATCAATCCCTCAGATTCTTCTTCTAACTCGAATATTCCGAAACGTAAAGGTGGAAGACCCAAGAAAACAGACAAGGATATTCTCAGTAATATTCCGCACTACTTCATCACTCAGCCTAATGACGTGACGCAGGCAATCAGTAACCTGACTGCTGTGGAACGAAACTGTTGGCTGCAGATTATCCGTGGAATTCAAAAGAAGAAAGATCTTCCTGATGGGCATCCTGAAAAATACCAGATTACGCTCTCACGTACCCAGCTTCTGGAATGTGTCTCCGGGCATAGTTCCAATTTGGATTATGCCTTCAATGCACTCAAGAATATCACGGATGCTAAGAAGGTTTTTCATTCCAAGGATGGACACCGTATTTATGCCGGTCTTTTGTCATATGTTGATGAGCATCCAGATCAGGAAACTTATACTGTAGGTATTACTCCTGTTCTCCTCCCCTACTTCACCAATCTTTCATCTGAATTTACTGTGTTTGACATGTATATAGAGATGGGGTTCAAAAGTGTCTATTCACAGCGCTTTTATGAATTCTGTTGCCAATATCGAAACAAGGAGGACAAGGTTTTCTTCATGACTGTACAGGATATCAAAAAGATGTTCAATTTGTTGGAAGTTCGCGATGAAAAAGGAAATGTCGTTCAGAAAGAGCAGTATAAAAATGGTTCTGACTTCAAAAAACGAGTGCTTGATAAAGCGAAAGATGATATACGGAAGGTTTTTGATGCCGGTCTTTGTGATGTCTGTTTCGATTATAAGGTAAAGAGCAAGAATTCACGAGGTGCAGTAACTGCTTATTATTTCATTATTGAAACAAATGGTAATACTGCTAAATTAGGTGCTCAAAAGCCTACAATTCCTCAAATCTCAATGCTTTCTGAGAGTTATGGAGCTAAGCTTACTAAGCTGCTTACCATTATCAACACTTTTATGAGAAGTCATTTCCGTGTGGAACAATCAAATTATTATGTTCAAGCGATAAGTAGAACTGTGGCCAAGGTCGATAGTCAGTCAGAAAGAGTGGAAATCCTTAATAGTATTTCGAAGCAGTTGAAAAAGATTGCAACTCGGTATAATAAAGAGGATTTTGACACCAATGAACGTAAAATTTGTGGTTCTGTGTGCAAGATGCTTTATGAGGATTTTGGTGTACCTTATATGAATGGCAAGCCAGGCAAGGGTACCCAATCCAGACTTAATTTTTAATTCATTATGTTTATAACTATCTATGATTCAGATAATTACAAAATTTAATTCTTCTATTCCTTCTGTTAGAAAAGTGAAGAATTGGTTGCTGAATGATCCTTTTCATGTTTGGCATGGAAGGGATCGTTTGGTTGTCTTTTTCATTTTAGCTGGCGATGAAGCAGCTAATGCTTTTTTGCCTTTACCCGATGGAGATTTTTCTTTAGAAGATGAAAGTATCCGTGCCATTTTAGAATCAACCCATCAGCAGGAGTTGGAAAAAAGAAAATATTATCAGCAGGTATATCTGAAACTTAGTAAGCTTTTAGATAACCTGGATGATTTAAACTTGCAGGCTGAATCTTTCGCTGAGGAGGATGAATACCATTTTGATTTGAAAAATCAGATTTTGTTGTTACACGATAAATTGCTTGATTTTATTAATGATGTTTTCGTCTGGCGTGATCATAAGGAAATGGGGAATTATTTAGGTGAAATACAATCACTGACTTCAGACTCTTAGTAACATGAAAGCTTATCTACATGTTTGCATACCTACAAAATTACAAATTATATTGTTGTAATGTTTATATGCATACAAATGTTATTTCTCCACTCTATTCGCTATTTAGTTGATAATTAACAGATTGTGTAATATTTGTTTTGATACTAACATGCAAACATGTTTCTAAAAACACAAAATAACTTAAATTATTGATTACATGCAAACAATTTTGCTTATTTCCTTGTATTTTTCAAATTAATATTGTATCTTTGCAAACAGAAATCAATTTATATTTTAAATATGGAGAATCAGTTGAAAATGATACTCGCCATCGTCAATAATAAGGGTGGTGTTGGCAAGACAACTACTGTGCAGAATTTAGCTGCCGGTATGCTTCGTAAAAACAAGAAATTAAAAATCCTTGAAATAGACTTAGACCCTCAATGTAACCTAACATTGCTGAATCATGCACCAGAAGGCTGCGCTACGATTTTTGAGTCTATGGTTGAATGCAAGGGTATGCCGATTTATAAATCTGATATAGGTATTTATTATGTACCAGGAGCTGCCAAGATGCAGGATATTGATCCATTCCTTCAGAATACTGGTGCTCCTCGACAGGTATTGGGTGCATGTATTAACAGCGATTGTGTTGATATGACAGGTGAAGGTATTAAAAATCCAATTGATTTTTTTGATTATATATTTATTGACTGCCCTCCTGCCCTATCTCAATCAACCTATAATGCTATGGTAGTAGCCAGTCATTTGTTGGTTCCTGTACAGATGGAAGGCCTTTCTGTAAATGGATTAGCTGCAATTCTGGGAGCTATGGAGGAAGTTAAAAATGGTCGTTTTGCATTGAATCAGGACCTGGAACTCCTTGGTTTACTGCCTGTTATGGTAGATGAACGTCCAAGAATAGTACGTCAGGCGATACAGTACTTGAAGGATACATATGGAAGAAAAGTTATCGAACATGGTATTCGCAGATGCATCAAAGTAAATGAGGCTCAGACCGAAATGACCGATCTCTTTCATTATGCTCCATATTGTACAGCAGCAAATGATTATTCAGCGGTTATTAAAGAGATTTTTGGTATTTAATTTATATTATAGTAGTTCATTCTTTAAATTTTGAAATTATGGCAAAAGATTTTCGTGCAGCTTTCAGTAATATGAATCAAGCGGTTCGTCCAGGTGGTGCAGGTAACTTTCAGCCGGCAGCTTCTCAACCTGCTGCTCCTGTCGAGAAGAAGATGACCGCTATTGAAAGAAGATCCAAATTGCATGGTGTACAAACTTATCTAACTGATGAGGAATACGAAATGCTGATGATTGCAAAGATTAGAACCAAAAAGAAATTTGAGGAGATCTTGCATGACAGTTTGATTGAATATATAAAGAATTATCAATAAAATTCTTTTTTAAAAACCGGGAATCAAGTTCTCGGTTTTAATTTTTACTCTTTATTATGCAAACATGTATATTTGTTATGAATTTTGGTAGCAAACAAATTTGAATCCTTTTGCTTAATCTTGTATACATTGTTTTATATGGTTTACTTCTATTTTGCGTATGTTTGTGTGATACCATGCAAACATGATGGTATGAATGATGTTTTGATAGCAAGTTGTTCAAATACCTCATACACAGATATTTATATTTTCTCTATTTATATTTCTATCACTTTCAAAAATTAAATGCAAACAAAGCTACAAGATTACATGTCGAAAAAACTACAAGTAAGCAATAACGAATGTTTGATTGTGATTTTGTTATTTAGTCTACATGATTTCTTGCTTACAAATTTTCTGGCTGTCTTCATTCATGTTCGCATTCATGTCTTCTTTCATGTTTACATTCATGTCTTCTTTCGTGTTTGCATTCGTGTATTCTTTTGTGTTTGTATTCATGTATTCTTTTGTGTTTGTATTCATGTATTCTTTCATGTTTGCATTCATGTCTTAAACTTTTTATATCATATTATCTTGTCTCAGTAAATTTCCTTAAAGTCTTTTTTGTTTGCGAAATAACATACATACATGTTCTTCTGTCGTCATTATGGCAAAACTATATTTTTGTATAATTACTTGTGTGGTACCAAAATCTCATCTTTGTGTAATTGTTTGTATGATTGGAATACGACATGATGACTGTATATTTAAATAATTTGTTGTTATGTAGAAATGTATAGATGTTTGCAAGACTACATGTTGTGTTGTTAGCATAACGATTTGCAAACATTTATTTAAATTCCTGATATACAATGTTTAAGATTGTTTGTTAAGTAAATAAACATGTTTGCATACAAACAAGCTTGATTTTTCTCATGAACTGGCTTTTGTGATTGGAGATGTTCTTTTTACTGGCTGTGCTCATCATGGCATTTTGAATATTCTGGAATCCATTCAGGAACTTATTCGGCTGAGCATAGGAGGTTTCCATCTATTAGACAGTCATTTGAGTGAGTATTATGAAACGGATGAGCAGTTGCAGGAGATTGCATCAGAATTAGCGAACCGCTATCCCGATGTAGTTTTTTACACAGGACATTGTACGGGAGAACATTGCTTTGAGGTGTTATCCCGAGAAAAAGGACTGAGGATTCATCAATTTCATGTGGGTAAAATGTGTCAATAGATTAAGTCTTAAATCTACAATGTAATTGCTCTATTGAAAGTGAGATAAAGAGTAACGTTAATTAAAGGCTTTTGAAGTCTGCTGGCAGTGATGATGGCAGACTTCAAAAGCTTTTTTTGCCTATTTTTATTAGTTGATTCGTATATCGTCAATACTTCTATTCTTGGCAAATCTATTAAGATCCACCCAGTTCCAAACTCCAGGCACACGACCATGTCTGCTGTACTGCCAGATATCATAATGGGGTTTACCTGGTAAAACAGGTTCATGATTATAACTGGCAATCCAGAGATAGTAGCCGTCAAACTCTGGACTAAGATAATCTTTGAAATAACTCTCACTACAATATATAATAGGTGTATGTCCATAGTAGGATTTACAGAGTTTGCAGAAAGTTTTCAGGAGTGACTGGATTTCACTTTTACTGAGTCCCTTGGTACCATCATCCTCTGCATCCACTACGGGCAAAAGATTTTGTTTTTCCTTATCATATACAGCCCGAAAATTCTCAAATTGTAAAACCGCCGGCATCTTAGTAAGAAAATGGTATGAACCTACGGATATTTGATGTTTTCTCGCATTTTTAATATTTTCTTCATACCAAGGATCCTTGATGCTTGTTCCTTCTGTAGCTTTCACATAGATGAATTTCAATCGTTTTACATTACTGAGTTCTTCCCAATGAATTCTTCCCTGATGTCTCGAGATATCAATCCCGTCATAACTTCCTGAATATTGACCTGATGTCAAATCATGGGTAGGCCATTTGTTATCTGATGATTTCTCTATTATATAAGATGTGATCATTCTATATGCTTCAAACCCGATGATACATCCTGCTAAGAGGATGATAGCAAGATAGATAAGTTTCTTGCCTATATGTTTCTTTTTATTTTGTTTTTTTCTTCTTGCCATATCTAAAAGGTACCTTTTTGTTCTCGCCAGTAGGGTAGGAGAGTACATGTAAGTTTTCCTTACCATAGCGAAATCAACCATTTTGGTTGACGATGCAAAGATACGAAATTTATTTCATTCACGAGTTCTTTTCCATAACTTCTCATCTCCATATTTTCTAAATCCTGTATGCCTATCGCTTTTTGGGCCTTAAATCTTTGATTTCAGAGCATTTTTCTTTCTATTCTCAAAGTTTTGTAGTACTTTTGTAACCAATTAGAGCGTAAAATAGAAAGATAGATTTCTCATGACTAAGAATTTTGATAGACAAAGAAAAATGAATACGGAATCAGGGATGATATTGAAAGCATCATTTCTGGTGGTCGTATTTTTGATGATAATACTTACTCCTGGTGTCGCCCAGAATAAGAAACCTCGCAAGAAGTTGAAGGAATGGCTCCTGATGGCGGATAGTCTGCGGCTCCAGTTGCGGCAATCTGCTGATAAGGGACGTATGCTTCAATGGGGCGACTCTCTTCTCATGGCAGAACTGAGTAAAAGCAAAATGAGTGAAAAGAAAAAGCAAAGATTCCTGAAGCATTATGCCAAGATTCAAAAACGCTTGAGTCTCTATGACCGCCGTCTCTTTTGGGGTGATTCTCTCTTGGCTGCCAATTATTACAAGGTCAAGTATGATACCAATTATATCACCCGTCCCAATGCCAGATGGACGATAAAAATGAGAGGCAATCTCTCTGGAGCTGATTTGGAAACAATGGTGAAGACGAATGATATAGAATCCAGAACGAAGGTGATGGCAGACTGTCGTGGAACTCTCTCTATGGCAGTGGCTTATAGAGGTTTAGGGCTGGGTTTGGCTGTTAATCCCGCCAAGTTGGCAGGTAAGAATCAGGATTATGAGTTCAATCTTAATTCCTATAGCAATCGATATGGTTTCGATGTCGTGTATCTTTCATCAAAGACTTTTCATGGTAGCCAGAAAATAGGATCCAATCAGATTGATGTTCATAAAGGAGAAATTTCCCAGCAGGCGCTCAATCTCAATTTTTATTATGCCTTCAATTATCGTAAATTCTCCTTCCCGGCAGCTTTCAGCCAAAGTTATATACAGAAGCGGAGTGCCGGCAGTTGGATGATAGGTGCCAGTTTTGATGGGTCCAAGACGAAAGTGAAGGGTATGACCATTCGTCTTAACGAGTTCGCACTTGGAGCAGGATATGGATATAATTTCGTTCCATCTTCTCATTGGCTTTTTCATCTTTCAGCCTTGCCTACCATCACGGTTTATTCCCATGACTATACCAAGATGAAGGCGGAAGTAGAAGAGGGGAGTGGTGATAATGAATACCAAACCATCCGCAATAGTATGAAATATCATTTCCCGTCAGCCATAATTACGGGCCGAGGTGCAGCTGTCTATTCTTGGAGAAATAAATTTGCAGGTGTCACAGCAGTTTATAATTTCTCTGTTGCAGGAGATGAGGATCACCTTCAAGTGAAGAGAAATAAATGGCGTGTAAGGATGTTCTTTGGATTTAGATTCTAAGAAATTTATATCGCTTGTTACCGAAGTGCAAATGACTTGTTTACGTCTCATATCATTTATTTAATACTTATCTCTGGAAAAAAGATAAAAAGTCATACCTCGGCCTTCAAATCTAAATTTAAGGACGCCTTTTGGTAGTGGAAAAATTATCAAAAGGCGTCTTACTTGTGCTTTTTACAGCCTTGGTGGGTCAAGAACATTTGCTTGCTGTATAGTAAAAAAACTTTCCATTGTAGTAAAGCGAAAAAATCACAGACTACAGGAGTTTCACAGCTTTGCAACTCCTGAATCTTTTGCTAATGGAATAAAATAATCTATTTCGGGCTATTAATAAGTTGCTGATTTTCAAGAACATAACTCATAGAAAAACTACATGACTTAACGATGCGCTTTATTGCAACCTAACGATGCGCTTTGTTGCAACCTAAAGAAGCGCATCATTAACACCTAACGAAGCGCATCATTAGACCTCAATAAAGCGCTTCGTTATAGTTTATATATTTGTTTCCTTTTTGGAAAAGCTTTTTCAATAGTTGTCGCTTGATTATTAAATGACAAAAAGCGACAAATCTATTCGAAAATATTAGTATATTTTTGGTTAAAAGTATTCTAAAGACTTACTAGAAACATCTTGATTTCTTAAGAATATTTGTTTTGTAAACGTACATTGACTTAATGTCTGTTAAAATATGGCTTTGGTATTAATATTTTCTTCAATTTTTTATTTCATTTTCATTTTCTTTTCATATCTTTGTACTCGGACTGTGTACAGTCACGTTCTTCTTATAATAGAACAGAAACATAGATATGGACGCATTGCCTAATGCAGACACCCGACGAGGCGGTAAAATTCCCTCCAGTACTGGATTTACCTCTGGTACCTCCCCCAAAGTTCAAGGTCAAAAGGCTATGAATTCACAAACAGGGGTGTCCTCGGATTGTGTTCCTAAAGGAAAGAAGCAATGGTTTGTTCTACGTGCTACTTATGGTAGAACAGAGAAGGCTCTCGGTTTTCTTCAAGCCAAGAATATTGAGACATATTTGCCAATGCATGATGTCGTAAAAGAAATTGATGGGAAGCGGAAACGCATTAAAGAGCCTCTGCTTCCCAATATTATTTTTGCCTATATGACTCGTGAGAAAACTTATGAGTTTGTTAGGAAGCCTGCGCTCACTGCTTCTTGGCTAAAATACTACACCGACAAGACTAAGCCTATCGAACCAGTAACGGGTAAAAATCCTCCTGTAATCATCCCAGATAACGAGATGATGAACTTCATTAAACTGACAAGTGTAAATAGTGAGCACATCATGGTTTTACCACCAGAACGTTGCCATTTTAAAAGTGGTGACTTGGTGAGGGTAATTGCAGGTGCATTTACAGGAGTGGTTGGTCGTGTAGGAAGAGCTGCTGGACAGCAACGAGTATTTGTTGTACTTGAAGGTCTTTGTAATGTTGCAACGGCATACGTCCCGAATGATTTTATACAAAGCATTGAAACATTTTCAAAGTAGAAAGTTTGTATATGGGCCTTTTCTTATCAATCTTGATGATGTTTCTCTTGATGCGAAACTGTATGATCGGGAAATGGCGATGCTGACACTGGTAAAGAAATTTAGATTTGAAATAAGGAGGAAATAAAAATATGCAAATATTCAAAAGCAAAACAAATAATAGATTGATGATACCCTTACTTGTTTTATGGGCTTTATGCCTTGTTGTAAAACTTGTATTGTATTCTCTTCAATCCATGGATAGTATTTCGTCTTGTTGTAGTGTCTATTCATTATTTGGACGATGTGATATTCTCTGTAGTTTTTTAGGTTTTCTGAAGAATCTTACTTACGGGGATATTATCCTGCCATCAATCATACTTATTGTGCTTCTTTTATGGTTCATGGGTAGCGTGTATGACTATCGGGGACAGTTATCGTCCACAAAATGCCATAGGTTGATTTTGGGAGCATTACTTAAAACGAAGTATGAACGTTGTCTGATTCCTGCATCCTTGGCATCAGTTTTGATAGTTTATGTTCTTTGGCGAACAGGGTATATATTTGTTTCTAAAATATTGATAGTTACATTAATGACGCTTTTCCTGTGGGGTGCATGGTTTGTGACTAAAACTCTAAATAAGGTATTCAGTCTGCGCAGACAGGAAACGTATATCACATGGAGCCAAATTTCGTTGTTGGCAGCTTTTGGATTATGGATTGTTGTGATAGTATGTTGTTTAAATTTACAAAAAAATAATCCTACAGATACGGCAATTATTACAGTATTTGGTGCGGTACTCGGTTGGATTTTCCAGGATACCATCAAGAGTGTTGCTGCATTTTTTTATCTTCGTGCAAACGGACTGCTGCAGATTGGCGACTTGATTGCAGTACCTGCAAAGGATATAGAGGGATTTGTACGAACGATATCGCTCACCACCGTGACAATAGAAAACTGGGATACAACAACATCTGCATTCCCTACTTTTATCCTGCATGCTGATCATTTCAAGAACAGCCAGCGTATGTTAGAAGGTAAGACGCTCGGAAGATTGATGAAAAAGACATTTATTATTGACTCTGGTTGGGTTCACCCATTGACAGACAATGATATAAAACGACTGCGAAGAGCATTGGATGTAGAAAACTTTTTTGTTGAAAAGGAAGTAAAATGTGACAAGCTAAATATAGAGGTTTTCCGTCTTTACATTTATCATTGGCTGATGAACAATCCAAATGTATCACAGCAGCCGCGCTTGATAGTGCGCTGGCTTGAACAGACCAGTGAGGGACTTCCTCTCCAACTTTTAGTCTATCTTACAGACACTATGCTCGATGCCTTTGAATGGCAGCAATCTCAAATTATGGAACACGTAATTAAGGCGATGGGATGGTTCGACTTGCAACTCTATCAGAGTCCTTCGGGATATGATGCAAGCAACAGTAATATTTATCTTACGCAGCAAACTGCCGATTATCGTAAAAAACCAGATGAAAATGCTAGACTTAAATAATAATATAGGTTACATGGAGGATCTTTTCAGAAAGATGCGTCCGTTGCCTCCTTATGAACAGAGAGATTTTGCAGAATGCCAAGACTCCTTTGACGAGAAAATCATTGAAGGTTGGTATTGCGCAAGGGAATATGTACTCGAACAATTAAGTAAGGATAAGAATATGGGTGCTGATGGAATTCGGTATTCTTCGTCAGATTATGTCCATGTCATAATTCATTATACATCCCCTATGGCTTTGTATGTTGCCAGACAAGTAGCATTGGTGGCTCATTTTCCTAATTTCAGAGAGGGTGCAGGCAAAAAGTGCATTCCCGAATACTGCACCAAGATTACGATTCTATATAATCGTATCATGCATCCCAATATTTTAAAAGAGTTGAAGAAGGATGAATATCTCTGCAATTTGCCTGATGTCTGTAAGTGTAGTCTTGTAAATGGTAATACAAGGGAAACTTATGAGGTAATCAATAAGCAGTCATATATCGACATAGAATTAGAACTCGTAGCCTACGAAGATGATGAATTTAATGAATACACCCCGAAAAGGGAAGAAGGTAGCAGTTTGCAACCTGTCATAATCGATAATGACGTACTTGGGAAAATAAGCCATAGTACTCAAAAAATAGACGTTCGAAATGCCCGTCGTGTAAACATGGTATATAATGTAGGTGCAGACATAGACAACCTTCCTCCCGACGATCCGAATACTGCCGAACGTTATGGCAAGGCATTGCTCTATTTCTGCTATCAACAACCGTTAGAAGAAACAAAAGAAAAATGGGATAGTCTTTGTTCAGATAAAGAAAATGATATGACACTTGCATATCAGATAAATTTGCGTAATAAACTCTCCAACGTATTTTGTTCTGACTGCATTCCTACACGTATCAAGTCTGTATTGGACAAACCTGATGATTTGCTAACAAAAGACGAAAAAGAACTTCTTGCTATAGTGAAAGATAATCTTCAGGTATTGGCACAATGTGAGCATGCCCGTTGGAATGTAGAGAAACTCATCCTTGGTTTTTCTCCACTTACTCCCGAAGAACGTTGGGAAGATGCACAACTTTTTGGGTCGTCTCGCAATGCTTATCGCAAATCTTTAAAGAAAAAGGGGCATCACATTGACCTTTGTTCTTATCAAGATCTTCGACGGATTGACCCAGGAAATATGAAGTATGATTGCTTTTTAATGCTGGCAATTCCTAAAATATTGAGAAGTTATTAGTTTTATATATTCATCTTTAATATTAAAACGATGAAAAAGATTCATATTTTTGTAGCAGGGGCAAAAGACCTGAAGCTGCAGCGTACGGCTCTTAAAGCCTTAGGAAATGATATCAATGCAGAGTTTGAACATTCTGGAAATGATACGAGTCTCTCCATAAGAACGTATGAGAATTTTGGAGAAAACCAAGAAGAATATAATACATATATTCAAGACAAGGCAGACTTGATAATCTTCGTATTGGAGGGTAAAATAGGCCCTTATACGGAAAAAGAGTTCTTGGTAGCTTATCAGCAGCTCAAACTGAAAAAGCATCCGCAAATCTTAGTATTCTTAAAAGAGTTTACAGAGCAAACTCCAGATATCTTATATATCGAAGGACTCTTGAAAGGTTCTATCAACCAGTTCTATGTTTCTTATAAAAATAATGAAGATTTGATCGCGAAAGCAAAGGATCGTATCAAGAAGTTCGTGTCGCAACATAAGGAGAGTAAATCATGTAAGGGATTCATTAAAAAATATCTCAAACCGATAGGATTGGTGGTGACAGCTGTTGTCTTGATAGGAATAGCCATATTGGCTCAAAACTTGTTTAAGTCCCCAATACTATTGTTGACTGGTGGCGGTTCTGCTGCAAATTTCATAGAGAGAAATCATCCTGGTTTCAACTTGCGCAACTTTGATGGCGGTTATTATGTACACCTTCCAAGTAGTAATGCCTGGCTTTTGTTGACAGAGGAAGTGATTACTCCTGGCGATGCAAATAAACGTCAGTATTATCCAGTTTGTTTATCAGCGGAACAGGCTAAAGACAGTTGTTTCTTAACAGTTACTTCTAAGAACACTTTCATTCAGAAAGGTTCTATTGTAGAGGTGAAGGTAGGTTACGACACGTTGAGTGTTTGTTTGAAAAACGATGAAGTATTCAAACACATGATTAAGGATTTTGATAATAGAAGAATCACCAGTTCAGAACTTGCTTCAATTATTGCCAATCGTAAGAAAAATCATGTTAATGTATTTACTACGAGTACGGGAAGTGGCACTCGACATACTTTTGAAAAACTTTTGGCAAAGGAAAATTATCTTTTGGCAAAGGATACGACATATCTCTTCTCCGAAGATTCTGATTTACCTACGGTTAATAGGGATGGAAGCCCGTATATTCTTCTGGATAGCAAGGCTTACTGTATGAAGAAACTCTACGAAAGCGACGTGAAGTTGGGTAAGGCTTTTAATCTTGTAGTAGTAAATGACGAGGATAAATCTCCTGTATTGAAGCCTATTTATCTTTATTTTATGGCTTATAATGAAAAGGGTGGCAATGATCTGACAATCCCTCAGCCTATCATAAAGCTGTTGAAAGAATTGAATTTTAATGTGGGTAAAAAAGTAAAAGACAATACGATTCGTCGTTATTCAACAGATAGTATTATCCTCAAGTTTGATGAGTTGCCTGAAATCAACTAAATACATAAAATATGCAGGTATGCTGATAGAAGATAAAGATAGAAATGATAATGAAGTCATTCGGAAACTTATCGCTGAAGCAGAAAACTATTCTTTAGCAGAGCATGGCGATGAGCGATTGGAATGCTACTTGATGTTGAGCAATATGACTTCTTTGTGGTTGTTGCAGACAACAGGCGTTCCTGATGATTTATATCAAAAGGTAGATGTCTTTGCCACGACCCAAGAGGACTTTATGGCGAAGTCTATCTTCGTTAAATTACCCCATATTAAGTCTCCTTATCCAGCTTTAGACAGAAAATCTATTGATGTGAACTCGGAAACCACGGTGCATCTGGTCATCTTAGGAAAGAATGATTTGTCAGAGGCAATGGCTATCAATGCAGCTTTAGTGGCTCATTATCCTAATTATTGCCGTGATCATCGTTTGAGAACACGTATCTCTATTGTGGCGGATGATATTTATGAATGGAAAGATCAATTGGTACAACGCTATCAGCATCTGTTTGATAATTCTTATTATAGAATCATCAATCTTGAGGAAGAAAATCCCCATTGTCTTTGTCATCAACCTATGTATGGTAAGACTCGTGAAGATTTTGTGGATGTGGAGTGGGAGTTTGTGAACGGAAATTTGCGCAATGATGCTTTGAGGACAAAACTGTCGGAATGGTGCGAATCGGAAAGTCAGCAACTTACGGTGGCAATTTGTACGGACGATCAGCAACGCAACTTTATAGAAGCGTTTTCGCTGCCAGAGGAGTTGTATAAGAATCAGATTCCTGTTTTGTGCTATACAGAAGAGAGCGATATGATGAACTTGATTAAGAATGACGATAGGTATCAAACCGTATTCCCATTTGGCAGTTATATATGTCAAATGGGAATTCTTGAATCCTTGAAGCAACTTGCCAAGAGAGTGAATTATGTATATGATTATTGTTTCTCATTGCCACATAATGCTCCCATTTCGTCTCCATCGGTTATTGATGACAGCAAATTGGATCGTTTGTGGACACAAGTTGGTTCACTTCCAAAGCAATATTCCAATATATTCAATGCCATGACCATTGGTTCCAAAATGCATTCGCTTGGACATGGTCAGGAAGATTGGCAAAGGTATTATGCTTTGTCAAAGCAAGAAATAGAGATGATGACAGAGGTAGAACACAACAGGTGGAATATGGAAGAACTGATACTTGGTTATCGACCAGTTACCGACGATGAGCAGAAAATGATAGAGAAGGATATATCCTTAAAAAAGAAATTTCGTGAAAAGAAAATACACTATGACATAAGGGCATTTCATGACCTGCGTCCTGATGCGACAGGTAAGCAAGTCTATGTCTATGACTTGGCACTTACTCAAGGCATTCCGCTCATAGTAAAAAGCTGTTTCCGTTAGTTTTTAAGGAGTTCCATTTTTGTTCTCTTACTAAATGAATTTCGAAATATCATGTATTATAAGTTGACATACCATAATTCTGTAGATAAAAAGCAAGTAGGAGATTTCTTCCTATGTGGAGCCCAGAAGTTGGATATAGGACAGACAAACTGTTGCGAACTTAGATTGCCTGAATCTTCTGAATTTGAACCTGTAGTTTTTGCAACCATTTTGTGCAAACAAGAAGGGAAAGGATATTTTATCATCAGACGAACAGACTTCCATGAGTTGCAGATTAATGGGAAACAATTGGATATTTGCCAGTCCTTGAAAGATGGCGATTTGATTTCTTTCGTGGTCGATGGGAAGATTATATCTCTTTTGTTTTCTATGTATAATGATGGCGAATATAGTGCTTCGATGGGAGTTGTTTATAAGAAGTATAAGCCAAATCGAAAAATTCAATATGGGATAGCTGGCATTGCATTTTTGGCACTATTGATATCCGCTTTGTCAATGTGTTTCAGGAAAGATTATCATATCCTTCGTCATGAGAACATAGATGCTTATGATGCTTCTATTTATCATATTCATGTAGATTCCGTTTATCTTCTACAAGACAGCATTATAAATGGAAAGGTGGAGGAACTGATGTTGGAAGCTGTTGCTTTAGATAGGCAGATTGCTGGAACTTGTTTCCTGACATGTGATAGCTTGTTTGTAACAGCTCGTCATTGTGTAGAACCTTGGATAAATGATGAGGATTGGAATGGAATCTCTTATGATGAAAAGATGTCCCCTGCTGTGAGATTGGCAACGATGGCAGAGACTCGTAATATGATGTTGGGAGAAGAAAAATATAAAGTCAAGGCTCATTGTATAATCAGCAAAGGGCTTGAACTATATGAGTATTATTCCACTGATTTTCATTTTAACAAGTCGAGAGATCAAGTCGTCTGTCTTGGAACTGATCAGCATCCTATATATTGGCGAACCATTGTTCCATTAGCATCCAGACGTGACATGGAATTGGGTGATTTTGCCTATGTGGAATCCAAAGGTCTGAAAGGAAATCTCCAATTAGCAGATATGAAGGATATGAAGGCTTTTAGGAAACAGGCAGATAAAGACATTGTAGCCATCGGATTTCCATTGAATGATAACCAAGAAGAAGGTATTTGCGCAAAGGCATTTGGTAATAGTCAGAATGTGGAGTTGACAAAGAATGATAGCGAAATAGCTGGTTGCATACAAATGTCGGCACCTATCAATCCTGGCAATTCCGGAGGTCCTGTATTGGCAAAAATTCAAGATAGAATTTTAGTGATAGGAATCGTTTCTAAGGCGGACGGACAAGCAACGCAAGGTACATTTTGGGCAGTTCCTTCTACAGAAATTGTTTCATTGAAGCAACGTGGAGGAAATATTATTGATACTTTAATATTTAGAAGATGATTTGTTTGGATGAGATAGTCGGCTATATGACAGAAAATTCCATATGGCATCTGATGGATTTCCTGTTGAGAGCAAGGTTCGACAAAACACCTGCTCATTTGAATCCTTATATGATAGGGGTGGATAATGATGAGTTCTGTTTCTTAGAGAAAAATGTAGAAAAATCAAATGTAGAGGAAAGCGAATATGTTTGGCAAATCGGGCATCTTGCCTTTTATGCATTGATGGGAACGCCAGCCTTTGGTGCAGATGATGATAGGAACCTGACACCGCAATCGGAAGTTCCTTATATAGGTGTCTCTCATTGTAGCGAAACTTTGAGCAGTCTGATTCATAGATGTCTTCTTTTCGAGTCCTCAAGAAGACCCAAGCTGTCTGATTTGCAACAATATATTGCAGACAACATGGATAAAAAACTATTTCCAAAGAAAAAGATAACCAATGCGAAGGGTAAGAACTATTCTGATTCTTTGGTCAACTTTTGGCCAGAGGAGATGGTTACAGTCATTGTTTTGATATTGATGATGGTATGTCCCAATGTTGCTTATGCCCAAACCGATGTACCCAAGGAAATGCTCACTATTATAAATAGGTGTAAATCTTTGCGTACTTCAGCAAATGCTAATAAAGTGTCTCGTGAATTCCTTTTTGACAAGCAATGGACTCTCATGGATGAAATTGATATAGATAGGCATGGCGAATGTACTGTAAAAGATAGGGTGACGATGTTCGGGGTCAATGACATGGGATACCGTATTGCTAAGAGGCAAAATGGCGTAACCAATATGGGTGGCAGATTCCGTAATGGGCAAGATGAGCGATATAAGTTTTCTTTTATTGAGATTACGATTAAGAAGAATATGTCTGTGAACTATGAGATAACGGGGCGACAGGGATTGCAACAGTTTGCTGTTCTGCCATATCTTAACACATCGTTATTTACAGTTTCAGTGACCAAAGGAGGAAAAATATTTGGTAAAGCCACAATGAGGGAGGGGACTTGCTATGTACAACTTGACAAAAAGGTTTCAAAGACTGATAGGTTTAAGTTGTCGATACAAAACAAGACTGGTAAAAACATGGCTTTTGTCATTGTTAATTATAATCCTGGAAAATGAAAGGTATGATGAGTAAAGTTCTTATTCTGTTAGCTTTGTTGTCTTTTTCCCCCTTCGTCGGGAAGGCAGAAGAACATTTTTTCTCTGATCAGGTGGTAGATGATTATTTCATGGCGTACGACCTGAATGAGAAAAAGGAATATATCAAAGCCTTTGATGTATTAAAAAAGGTGGAAAGGGAGATGGACAATAGTTTGTCGCAGAAAGGTATGACTGTAACCGATCTTCATGAAGATGATTTTTTGATGCCTTATTGGACAGTAAAGAAGAGTCTGGGAGAGGTGGCTTATAAGTTAGGACTATATAAGGAAATGGATGCTTGTAGCAAGGGGCTGATGGATATATTCGGCAAACATGTTTTTAAGGAACAGGCAAATTATAATTCTTGCCTTGCCGATTTATATAGGATTGCAGGTAATTCTTGCTTTTTACAAGGAATATATTTGGAGGCAGAGGCATATCTAAAAATGGCCTTGTCATTGAAGTCTGCAGATTTTGATTTTGCTGATGCTTTACGAGATGATTTGGCTCAAATATACTATCAGCAGGGTAGGTATTCGGAAGCTATCACTCAGCTCGATTCTATTTTGGCAGGACCTCGATATAAGGAGAATGCACGAGTGAGAGGTATGGAATCTCTTCGCCAAGAGATGATGTCGCAACGAGCTTTATGTTTGGCTCGTAATGGGAAATATGACGAGGCTTATGAAATTATGCAATCCATATTGGGTTATTTTAAACAGCATCGTGATGACAAAAGAAGAGCAGAAGCATTGCGCAAAACAGCTAAGATTCTCATGTTGAAGTATGATGGGACTGGAATTTATAACCCTCAGGCTTTACAATATTATAAGGAATATCTCGCTTTGTCCAAAAAGTTCATTGATCAGAATTTTGTCCGCATGTCAGCTTCCGAAAGAGAACAGTATTGGTTGGCAGAGCAACCTTTTGCCACAGACTGTTATCGTCTGGAAGGCAGGGATGCAGGTTTTCTCTATGATGTAGCCTTGTTCAGCAAAGCTATTCTACTGCAAATGAATAGGCAATTCAAACCAGACATGAGTCTATCGAATAGAAAACAAACTCTTTCTTCCATTCGAACTACTTGGCTGGATGTGAAAAGAGCTATGCCGCGAGGTTCATCGGCCATAGAGTTTATCACTTATGAAAAGAGAGGAGAAATTTATATAGGTGCTTTAGTGATTAACAAAGAGAGCAAGAGCCCTGTATTTGTAGAGATTGTTTCATATGATTCCTTATTTAATTATCCCTTGGAGAATGGTATTACCTTAGGAGAAGCTTTATCTTCCAATGAGTCAGAGATGAAGAACCTGATTTATCGGAATTTGAATTTGAGGAATTTAATATGGAATCGTAAATTAATAAATGTGATAGGGCAGTCTAAGTCTATATATTTCGCAGCAGATGATTTATTGCATCTCCTTGCAATAGAATATCTTTTGCCGGAAAAGTTGGAAAGGAAACCATTTTATAGAATGACTTCCACCAGATTGTTGGCAGAGCGTTCGCATAAGCAGAAAATAAGCAACGTACTTTTTTGTGGTGGTGTGAACTATGAGTCGAAAGAGAAAGAAGAAGAAGGAAAGAATAATGATAAGGTAGCATATTACAGAATGTCGCATGAAATTATGGGACTTCCTTATTTGTCCGGTTCGCTAACAGAGGTTGATAGCATTTCTATTTATAGGAATAATCCAAAGGATAGTATTTTGGTTGGAATGCATGCTTCTGAGGGAGTTTTGCGAAATCTCTTAGGAAAATATTCTGTTATTCATCTGGCAACACATGGATATTTATCAAATTCTGCATCTTATGCTTCTGACTTGATACCAGCATCAACAGACGAACAGTTATCTAATAGTTGCTTATTCTTGGCTGGAGCGGAAAGTTGCATGAACAATAGTAGGTTCAGTCCAGAGAATTATGATGGCATCTTGTCTGCAAGAGAGTTGGCAGATCAAGACTTGTCTCATGTTAGTCTTGTTGTATTGTCAGCCTGTCAGTCGGGCTTAGGATATATTTGTATAGATGGTGTGTATGGACTTCAGCGAGGATTGAAAACTGCAGGTGTGAAAGCCATCATTGCAAGTTTGTGGAGCGTTGATGATCAGGCCACAATGCTGTTGATGAGAAAAATGTATGAATATCTTGGCCAGGGAAATCCATTGCATGAAGCTTTTTCCAAGGCGAGATTGTATCTGAAAACGACAACGATACAAGAACGTTATCGCCGTTCCCAACTTCCCGACCTTATTGTTGAGAAGAATTTTGATGAGCCTATGTATTCTGATGCCTTTATCTTGATAGATGGCAATGAATGAGAAGGACGAATAGTGATATGAATACAGTTAACGTAAGTATAAACATAAATGATATAAAAATATGAAGAAGCAAGTTGTTTTATTGCTGTTGTTATTAATTTGCAGCTCTCGTTCTTTTGCTCAAGGGCCGATGGCGGGTGTACAACCTAAAGATGGCATGATGGGTAAATTGCAAAATATGCAGATGGATAATTTTGAGGTGAATGTCAACCAAATGAATGATGATACCAGAAAGAAACTGAATCAAGTCGCTGCTATCTATCGTTCTAAAAGTAGAGGAGCATTCACGGATATAAGCAAGTCTATGTTGTATGGAGGTGTTTCTTCTGTTTTCACTGTCATTAGCAATGAAATCATATCGTTGACAAAGATACGCTCACAGCAAAAGAAAAAGTGGATGGAGATGAGGCAAAATGAGTGCTTGTTTATAGATAGTTTGCAGTCTTCTAAAGGACAAAGCGATTTCTATAGGAAACCATCTGTTCATGGTGCCTTGGATCCAAGCGATATGAATTTTGACGGAATCACTTTCCGTGCCAGCCGTAATGGAAATGAGATTCTTAAGATGGTGTGTCATATTGATACCACCAAGTTCTCTCATTTATTTTTGCATAGCAAGTTTTATTTAGTATTGGATAGTGTCGTGTTTCATCCCTATCAGTCGTATCTGCCAAACTTGTCTGCCAATCGCATAAGGGGTGTTGACTCAAAAAGTTCTAAGGAACAGATTGACTATTGGAATATGATCAGCAAATTTAGTTTCTCCGAACAGCAATCTCCTACCATCAATATCCGCATGGACTTCTCTTCATCATGGATTAATGAGGCAGTACAGGTTTATCAAGATGTGAAATTGGGTTCTTTCAGTGTAAATATTCCTATCAATGAGATGGATTTGGGAAAGGATTCCGTCTATGTTTATAGTCGCCAGGAGGCTTTGATGAAGCATAAACAGTTGATAGATATTACGGGCGACTGTTTTGTGATACCTCGTTCTTATATGCCTGTAGCTGCCAACAATCCTTCTTGGGGTACTGGTGAATATAAGATGAAAGTAGTGATGAGCGAGCGATGCCAATATAACCCTACTAAAGGCCGTTCCAGCAATTGGCACAAAGACTACAAGCAGCTGGTTAGGTTGCAGAATCATGGTAAAGCCAAAAACGAATACATGATGAATGTTGTCTCCTCTTTTAAGGAGAGCAAGGATAATATCATTAAAGCAACCTATACACCATTGATTAATAGCCTGCAAAACTCTTTAGGATTGAATGCGACGGGTAGCGCAGCAGGTAGTAAGATGGGTGCGATGGGAGGAATGCAAGGCGCAGGAAAAACTGGAAGTGCTGCTGGTCAAATGCCACAAGGCGCAGGGCAAGGTATGCCAAAGAAACCATAGAAGGCAAAATTCAGACTAAAGCGATTTCTTATGAAAAAAGTAAAATATGTTCTTGTATTTTTCTTAAGTATGCTAATGACTAATGGGCTAATGGCTCAAAATGTCTCATATTGGCAAACGAAAGGAGACAGTTTGTTTAATGAGGGGAATAAACTGATTAGAGATAATCATAAAGAAGAGGCGATAAAAGCATTTAAGAATGGACTTGATTGTTTCCGATATATAAATCAGGGAAATAATATTTACTATGCTTTAGGAGAATTTTCTTTAGGTGCCCTTTTGGCAGAATTAGATAAAGATCGTGAGGCGGCACCTTTTTTGGAACAGGCTTATCACCGTTATTCCCAACTCATGCCTATAGCTGATGTATTCACATGTAAAATGTTGTATAATCTAGTGGATAATTATAATAAAACCAATCATAATGAAAAGGCATTGGATATGCTGAAGGTTATGCTTGCTAAGATACAACGTTTTCATCATGTAAACTCTGAGGAATATCTTGGTGCTTTGGAATTGGCAGGACGGATTTATTTTAAAAATTCTTTATATGCGCAAGCCAAAGAAACCTATGAAAAGTATTTGAAAATTTCAATCAATTATGATATGTTTAAAGATTCATTATTTGTTGATTGTAATGCTTTTACACAATTGGCTGAATGCGAAAATGTGTTGGGTAATTATCAGAATGCTGAAGAATATTTTGCAATAGCTGATTCTCTGTTTACTAATTTTAGTCAACAAGGAAAATACAAGTACATACATTTTCTTTTGTTGAATAAGCGTGGTAATAATCTGATCATGTTAGGCGAAAGAGAGCTTGCTATGGAGTGTTTTGAAAGAGCTGCCCAAATTGAGACAGGAAAGAATGATGAAAGAAGCAAGTTGATTACCATGAACAATCAGGCATGCTTACTTTTGAAAGAAGGTTGTCAAGAGGCTTACGAACAAGCTTATCAAATATTCCTGTTGATATGTCAAGAGTACGAAAAGTTAGGATTGAAAAAGTCTCAAATGTATGGCACAAGTAAGACCAATTGTGCCTTTTGTGAAATGAATTTGGGAAAAGGAACAGAAGGGCTCAAGTCTATCAATGAAGGAATTGCCATATTAGAGTCTTTAGGAAAGACCAAAGATCTCAATTATTTTGTTGCGCTCATAACCAGAATTGGATTATTGGGGATGACAGACGATCTTTATAATATAGAAAAGTATAGTCTCCAGTTGTCTGATTATGTTTCAGGTCAATTGCATGATGTCTTTCCATACTTGACCGAGAAAAATAGAAGTGCATTTTTTGAAAAACTTACAAGTTGGGGTACCTTTCTCCTTCCTACTCTGGCAGAAGAATATAAGACACCTGTATTGCTGAAGGCTTTGTATAATAGTATCTTGCAAACACGTGGAATCTTGCTGAATAGCACATTGAATATTGATCGTATCTTGCGGAAAAGCTCAAATGATGAATATAAATCTCTCTATAATCAATACATGGAAGCTAAGAAAAGGAAGATAGATTATGCAATACAAGAAAAATTGGAGAGGAAGATTCTGGAGATATTGCCGTCACAAGGTGATTTTCTGAAAGATATGAGTATCAATGTTGATAGTGTCCGGGAACATCTTGGTTACAGAGACATTGCTGTGGAATTTCTTGCTGTAGAAAATGTAGATGATGAAGATTCCTGCTATTATGCTTTGACACTGAAACATAATGATTCTATCCCTCATATATATAAAATATGTTCCAATATAGAACTTCGGGATATTTGCCAGCAACCTCTTGGAACTCTTTATGATAAGGTGTGGGGTACTCTGAGTAATGAACTGCAAGGAGTTTCTAATGTTTATTTTGCCGTAGATGGTGATTTCCATAAGATTCCGATTGAATATTATCCTGATTATGAAGGAAAGAGCCTGTTTGATAAGAAACAATGTTTTCGTCTCTCTTCTACGCGAGAAATTGTCAAGCAAAAAACTATTCATCCACAAAAAATAAAAGATGTGGTTATCTATGGAGATATTGACTATGATTATTGTGAGAACGTGGAAGATAGTGTTGCTTATCAAGAGCTGGAAGTCATAACAGAAGATAGTATCAGTACGGAAAGGGGTGCTTTGGACATTTTTCTGCCATTGAAAGGCACTAAGTATGAAATGGAGCAGATTTCTTCACTTCTTCAAAAGCAGGGCGTATTTCCAGTTTGCTATAAAAAGGAAATAGCTACAGAGGAATCTGTGAAAGCTCTAAGTTATCATAGTCCAACGTGGCTTCATTTTGGAACTCATGGCTTTTATTCACCTGAGCCATTAGGAGTTGATGAAAATGATGATGAGCTTTCCTATCAGAGTACTGAAGAATATGTGTTGTCAAAGTCTGCCTTGGTTTTTACAGGTGCAAACAATACGTTGTTGGAGGGGAATCCTGATAGTAATCGTGATGGGTTCCTCACTGCGTACGAAATGTCGACATTAGATTTGTCAAAAACCGACATGTTGGTCATGTCTGCCTGTGAGTCTGGACTTGGGGATATTGGAAGTGAAGGCGTGTTTGGTTTGCAGAGAGGAGTGAAAAAAGCTGGCGCTAATAGCATATTAATGACTCTCAACAGAGTGAATGACCATGCTACGACTTTGTTTATGGTGCGTTTTTATCAAGGATTGATAGATGGTCTCTCTAAAAATAGAGCTTTATTGGAAGCTCAAAAGTATTTGAAAAATGCTGAGGGTGGAAAATGGAATGATATGAAATATTGGGCATCTTTCGTTTTGCTTGATGGTTTGAATTAAAAAATAATAATTATGAGGAAATTGTTTGTTATTTGGCTATTTTTGTTAGCTTGCGTCTCAAGTTCCTATTCACAGGACGTCAGTAGGGAAGAGTTTGAAAATATAATTATTGAGATTAATTCTCAATTACCGATGTCAATGGGACCAACAATGACATGGGAGTCAATGTCTATGAATGACAAAGTGGTTTTTTGCAAGTTTCAAATTAATGACATCGGTAACACTTTGTCAAAAATGCAATTATCCGAAGAACAATTGAAGAATAACATCAAGATGATGTTAGCTGGTTCGGATGATACAAAAAAACTATTTCAGACAATTGCGGAACTAGGTTTGAATTTTCATGTATCCATGGTCAGCGAGAATACAGGGGATTCCAGAGAAGTCATATTTACCCCTGCGGAGCTTAGAGAGTGTGTGGAGTCTGGCGTGTCTTTGGATGTTAAGGTCAATATGATATTGGAAGCGACTAAGCCTCAATTACCCGTGACACTTATGGCAGGAATGACCATCATAAATATGCAAAAGCAAGATGGCTTTATAGTTACAGTTATCGAAGTTGATGAAAACCAATATAATCTGGCAGGCTTTCAAAGTAAAAAGGCTTTGGAAGGCATCGAGAATTATGCCAATACAGACATGGCGACCCAATACCAGTGGCAACTTTTTGCAGAGGCGGGTTTGGGGGTTCGTTATACCTATATCGGTAGCATATCTAAGAAATCCATCAACATAGACATACCTAATCACCGTTTGAAAGAATTATTGAAAGAGGAAGATGAGTAATAAGTACGACATATTTATCAGTTATCGAAGAAAGGATGCCGGTGACAAAGCCGAGCATTTGAAAGACTTGTTGGAACCTTATTATAAAGGTAGAATAAGCTTTGATAGAGAAAACCTTACAGGAAAATTTAATGTTCAACTTATTGAACGAATAGATCATGTAAAGGACTTTTTGCTTGTTATTGGCAAAAACTCTCTCTGTTATAATAATGAAGACAAAAGCAAAGAATCTATTGCATTTTATAATGAGCTAACAAGTCTGTCGCAAGATGCTTTCGCTAGGCGAATCAATGAGCTGGGACCAGATGCCAATATTGATTATGTGCGCATAGAGATTGGTCGTGCTTTGAGGAGACATGATTTACATATTATTCCTGTCGTTCCCGAGCGTTCTCAGGATTTTAATTTTGCAGCTATAGACCTTCCATCTGATATGGCAGGGATAAAGGCATACGAAGCTGTATTCTATAGTGAAAGCCCTGATGCACTTTTTAAAGATGTAGTGCCTAAGGTTAGAAAACATTTAAAAAGCAAGCCTGACTTTATCTATAAAAAGATTTGTTTTGCTGTAATCTTGTTTCTATTTATAATTTCATTTGTTGGCATGGGTGGTTGGTTCCATTATCAAAAAGCCCAATTGGAATATTCACGAGTTGCTTTAATCGACTCGTTGGATATGAAGTACAAGAATTTCAACCCAAACTTCAATCCTAATATTTCAATAGAAAAGTTACATGCAGTCCAAGACATATTGGAAAAGATGGAATTTGTTGAAGGGGGAAGTTTTATGATGGGACCTTCTTTACTGTCTAATGGAACTTATAGTGAAGATGTTGAAGAAGATTTGGAAACTCCACCTATCAAGCAAACGGTAACATCATTCTATATGGGAAGGTATGAAGTGACGACATTTCAATGGTGTAAAATCATGGAAGAAGATTTTGATGAAAAAGTTGCATTGCTTCCAAAGACCAATATATCGCTTTCCGAATGCCAAGCTTTTTGCGATTCTCTTTATAATCTAACGGGAATTCGTTTTTGTGTACCAACGGAATCTGAGTGGGAGTATGCTGCACGTGGTGGGAATATGCCTGAAGGTACAATCTATGCTGGGAGCAACAACATCAAAGAGGTAGCTTGGTACAAAGAAAATTCATCTGTCAAGCCCTATATTTGTGATGCAACCAATAGTGGAATGCATTGCAATTCCTGCAATTTGTTTGACATGAGTGGAAATGTAAGTGAATGGTGTTTGTGGACAGACTCTATCCATCGCTTATACAAGGATATGGCAACTCAAAAAGTCACGATTTCTGATGTTATCTATAATAAAAACAACAGTATTATACGTGGTGGTAACTATATGAGTGAACCTTATGAATTGACTGTTTATCATAGAGAAGTTTCTGATAAGAATCAAAAATCACCTAATATAGGATTAAGAATCATTTTCAAAAAATAATAAGTATGAAAAAGTTATTAGTTGTTTTCTTCGTTGCATTATGGGCTATCTCAGCAAATGCACAACAAAAGTTAAGTGCGCAAAGTCAAAAGCTATACGATGCTTGTTGGGCACTTCGTACTGCAATTTCTGCAGGAAATACATCAAGTCTTAAAAGTGCCAATGCTGCATTCAAAGCTTGTAAGGCTGGTGATTTCAGTTCTCTCAGAGTTACATCTACCAAAACGAAATCTTTAAATGGATATTTTGTCTGGGATGAAGAATTTGTTGATGAACTTATTGCTGGTCGTGATGTTCGTAAGTTTGCGCAAAAGTATTCTGACAATCGTGCGGTACGAGGAACAGGAACAAATGGCTTGTTTACGAAAACTTTGGTTGTAGCAAAGAAAAGCAGTTTAAAGTTTTCTTTTCCTTCTAGAGGTTTGGAAGAATTGTCTGTTATTTCTGAACCAGGAGGCAAACTTACTCTTCGCATTTATGATAAGAGAGCGAAGAAGTGGTATAATGATACAGAGGATGTAAAGAGAGGTAGAGCTGCCCGCACAAGAATCATCAAATTACCACAAGATGTCGTCTCTACGTTGGAAGTGGAAGTTATCAATTGTGGAAATAATGATGTAAGTTTTGTGGTAATTAGTAATTAAAAGATGAAGCGCTATTTTGTAATTTTGATATCTTTTGTATTCTTTGCAACAATGTCTGTAGCTGAGAATAAAGAAGACAACCTTGTTATTGAATTTTTAACTATACAGCAATGTATAATTAAAAATGAGATTGGTATGGCTCGACAAATGCTTGACAAAATTAAAATCAAAGCAACAAACTCTGATAATTGGCATGATAAATATGAATACTATAGAACTTTGGGAGATATCTACGCTTTTTATGATAATAAAACCGAAGAAGCAATTGATAATTTTATAAATGCCTTAAAAGCCTATCCGCCTAACGCCTTTCTTGATCAAGAATACCTTGGAACAACATATGATTTATGCTGCCTTTTTGAGCAAACGCAACAATGTTATATTGGCGAAAAGTATGCAGCACATGCACTTGTTAGAGCTCAAGCTGTTGTTGATAGTTGTTTTTTCTCCTCTGGTTTATTTTCGTATTTGGCAAAATCTTATGAAAACCGTGGAGATACAATTATGCCACTTCGGTTTCATTTAAAAGCTCAAGAACTTAGTATTCGGTACAATATACTAACAAGTGAACCTGATTCTGTTGAGATATACAATGAGCGATTAAACAATATGTTGAGATTGCTTCATTATAGTAGGAAAGATTTCTCCGATACCGATCCTTCCTATTTAAGAATTCTTAGTGACTATTATGTATGGGTGTCTAGGGCAGGTAATTTGCCGGAAGCAATTTGGCTTGGTGAATATATAATGAAAAATGCCCAAAAATATTCTATTGATGAAGATATATGTCTTTACAATACGTATTATTATCTTTTGTACAATTATGCGGTTTATGGTAAAATAAATGAATTGCAGAATCTTTATCATCACGCAGTTAAATACTATTCTTTATATCCAGATAAAACCATAACAGAATCTATTCTTTGTCTGGGAATTGCAAATGGATTTATGGAAAGTTCTCGCTTTAAAGAAGCTTTGGAATATTTGAAAATCGCCAAACTAAAAAATAACAAAAAGTTATATCCTCAGATAGAAATGAAAATCAACCATTTTATAAACGAATGTAAGGAGGAATTATGAAAGTATTATTTTTTTTGTTAACAGTGTTCTGCTGTATAGATATTAATGCACAGGAAAATGATAGTGAAGAGGAATTGCGAAAAGCTGTAGACACAGGTTTTCATAATTATGTGTATTCTATGGAACACAATTATGATTCCATAGACAAAGCTACAATTTATTTTGAGCAATATGTTACTGCTCTAAGACAAAATGAAACAATGAACTTTGCCGAAAGGGCGTTTGATTCTTGGAAAGTTCTTAGATGGTTATCTCAAATTTATTGTTATACAGGTAGTTGTAAAGAAAAAGAACTACTTACTTTTATTTTTGACTATTATGGTAAACATATGCCGAGAGCTACAGAGTCCCTTTTCTATGCTGTAGAGCCTGCATTTGAGTATTATAATAGTCGTGGAGAATTGCCTGCATTTGAAGAATTATGTCTAAAGCTCACAAAAGCAGTGGAAAAAAGTGAGAAATATGATTTTTTTCTTTCAATTTGTAAGTATTTTCAATCAATAGCTTTTATTAAAAAAAATGAGACAACACAAGGTCTGGCCTTGCTGAAAAAAGCGTTGGATCTTTCCCACAAAGAAGAATTGAATTACAGAGGAACCTTCATACATAAATACTATTTGTTGATAAGTAACAGTATAGTTCAAGGTTATACATTTCAAGGGAATTATAAAGAAGCTATAGCAACAATCAATAAGATAGAGGAAAATATCAAAGATGCATATACAGTAAAAAGTCAGCAATATTTACTTTTAGAAGGGACGAAACTTGAATTGTGTGTAAAAAATGGACTTTTTCTGGAAGCTAAGAATTTAGTAGTAGAGTTGGACAGCTTATGCAAGACTCCTAATGCTTTGGACAGATCTTTTATAGATAATTATCAAAGTGTTATTAATAACTTTAAGGTTCAATTAAAAATAGATAATGTCTCAAGCGAAACGCAATCTGCCGAAAATGAAGAAAAATATCAGCAGATATATTCTGAGCTTGTTGTTGGAAATTGCGCAAATGCAAATCGTTTGTTTCAAAATGCAGTACTTCCATACGAAAGGAATCTCAATAACTATAATCTTTCCGAATATTGTGATCTTGTGGCAAATTATGCAGAAATGCTGACTTCTACACATAATTATCAGTTTGCAATTTCGTATTTAACCCGAGCGGATAGCCTTGTGACGTGTATGTCAAAAGTTGATTTGTATGCCTCAAGAATATTTAAAGAAAAATTAGGAATGGTGTATTATGCATCTAAAAATAATATGCTTGCTATAAAATACCTAAATGAAGCAAAAAAAATGTATGAATTAGCTGGAGATCATAGCTTGAAGTATTATAACTGTCTTGGAGAATTAATAGATGTGTATTTAGATTTTGGTGATTATGCTTACGGAAAGTTGTTAGTTGATGAATTTAGTGACAGGGTTATTGAAACTTTCGGTTCTGATGAGTTTTCTTTATACAGAAACCTGCTTCAAGGAATTATAGGGGGAATTTATGCTAGGTTAGGATATAAATTTGAAGCACAAAAGATACTTGAAAAGGTGTATAGTGACAATTCTGTAAGTCATATAGGCAATCAATGGGATAAAGTGCGAAGAATCTTGGGTCTTTCTTACATACAAGATAATAATTTAGAAAAAGGAATTGAGTTGTTTAAAACAACTCTTCGGATAGGAAAAGACGAAGTTGAAAAAGAATTGGCGTTAAAAATACTTGTTGGTTGTTGTGGTATGCAGAAAAACAAAAAAGGAATTTCTTATCTTAAAGAGTACAATCATAAAAAACATGAAACAATAAAAAGAGTTTGTAGTTCTTCTAATAAGATTAATTTAGAAAATTTGTGGGAGGATTGTAAAGAAGATTTAATGTACATGAATAATTATATGCTTAAAGTGTTTGAACAATCATCAGAAATCTCTCAGTTAGCATATGATAATGCATTGTTTGTGAAGCAAAATTTATCAGACGAGTCTCTACAAGAGTACTCTTGGAAGAATATACAAGATAGTCTTAGCGAACATGATGTTGCATTAGAATTCATTGTTACATCTGAAAAATTTTATGAAAGGAACTCGCTTAGATATGGAGTTTTATTAATAAGGAAAGAGAGTCAAAGTCCTATATATATAGATTTATGTGACACAGAAAATATTGATAGTCTTTTCCGTAACATAATTCATACGGATAAAGATTTTATTAATAACATATATTCAACAAAAAATAACGGCATTTATAACCTTATATTTAAAAAATTAGAGCCTTACTTAAAAAAGAATGATGTTATTTATTATTCCCCTGTAGGATTTCTTTGTTTTATAAATTTTGAATTGTTAGGAGATGGTAAGCATAGATTAAATGAAAGCTATACTTTGCATCAAGTTTCCTCTACGGCTGTTATAAATGATTTAAAGAAAAAGCAGTTTAACTGCAATGGAAAATTTGCAATATATGGTGGCGTCAGTTATGATGAAAGTATGGACGAATTTGTCCAAGCTGCCAATACATATAAAATTTATGAAGGTCAAACAAATGAGATGCTGCAAAAACTTTTAGAAAATGAGCCTAATAATCGAGGTGCAGTAGAAGGTTTTTTACAAGGTAGTTTGAATGAAGTTTTATATATAGAAGATTTATTGAAAAAAAATGCCAAACAAGTTAAGCTATTTGTTGGAAGTCATGCTAATGAGGAGTCTTTAAAGGCTTTTAGTGGTAATCCTCCGCAGGTCTTGCATATTAGTACACATGGCTTTCTTCTTTCTACAACGGACGATCAGCGTCATCATAGGAATTTGTTAGAGAATATAGAAACGATAGGTTATGAAAGAGAAACTTCACTTTTGCATAGCGGGTTATTGTTGGCTGGAGCAGAAAAGGCCTGGAGAGGTGAAACAATTCCAAAAGGCTTAGAAGATGGTATCGTGAGTGCTTTTGAATTATCGCAGCTAAATTTAAAAGGGTGCGACTTGGTGGTACTTTCTGCCTGTGAAACAGGACTTGGATTTGTTAATCCTTTTTGTGGGGAAATCGGATTGAAACAAGCCTTAAAACAAGCAGGTGTAGGTACGATTGTTTTTAGTCTATGGCAAATTCCAGATGATGCTTCAGCTATGCTTATGCAAAGTTTTTACAATTTCATTATACAAGGAATTCATCCAAGACTTGCTCTTAAAAAGGCACAGAGTAATATTTCAAAGGTTTATAAACAACCATATTTTTGGGCAGGATTTTCCATAATAGATTAGATTATGAAAATAAATAGAGTTTTTTTTACGATTATAATGCTATGGTATGCAAACTGCTCCTTTGCACAATCATTCCATGACATGTTACTTGAAAATGTAAAGGGATCAGTCAAGTCTATAACATACAAAAGAAGTGAAGGAAGTGAATATGTGACATTCGCTAAAGATGGCAAAATAGGAAAAAAAGATATTTTCAGTCCCGTTTATAATAAGGATGGATATCTGATAAAATGTAAATCTTTATTGTTGGGACATATTGGAGAAACAACGTTTATTTATAAAAATAATAATGTTGAAATAAGTAGAACTGAGATAGGTGGAGGTTTATTCACTATACATTATATATACAATACAGATGGAACGGTATATCAAGAAGTTCAGAGCTTAGAAAAAGGAAATATTAAACAAACTGCTATATATACATTTAAATATCATAAATTTGATAGTCATGGAAACTGGAATACCCGTACGGTTTATTGTGGTGAAAACAGTTTTTTTGATCATAGGGTGATGACCTATTGGAAGTAGTTTTTAAGGACGTTTATAATATACAGTAATGACAATATACCAACAACTTCATCATGCTATTCTTGGACACCAAGAATCGTTAATATTGCCATTGGCAACATCAGATAACGATGTTTACATGGCTATTCGTCAAATAATGAGGGATAACCCTGATATATTTTGGTTCTCTCACATTTGGAATTATAATGAAGATGCTAGAACGCTCAGGCTACACTATACTATTAATAAAGAGCGGACTAAAAAAGTTAAAAGGCAAATTGAAAATGTGATTCTTAATGAGTTTCACATTTTAGACGTGCAGAGGCTTACACAAGAAGAACAAGTCATGTATGTCTATAAATGGTTGGCTCTTTATTGTAACTATAATATTTATTCTGCTTTCAACCAAACGATATATAGTGTTTTTGTATATCGTAATTCGGTGTGTACTGGATACGCCAAAGCAGCTCAATATTTATTTAAGCTATTAGGTATAGAAAGTCAACTTGTTTTTGGTAAGTTGAAGAATAGTGAGCGTTTGAGTCGTCATTGTTGGCTCTTGGTAAAATTGGAGGGAAAATGGTATCATTTAGACCCGACATTGGCTGTACCAAAGAACAAGGAAATTCTTGTAAGTACAGGAGTCAACCCTATTGTTGGTTCCGATGGGGTAAACTACAATTATTTTTGTGTAGATTCTGAAACAGTAAAAGATTCTAAGGAATCACAAAAAGGAAGCACGGAATATATAGAAGATGAAAAGGACTTGCCTGTTTGTTCTTCGCATATAGATTATTTTGGCTTGCAGCATCTTCGCATACCGTTAAACGAAGAAAGAAAGCTAGGTCACGTTTTGACTGGTATAGGAACGACTGCAGATGTTTATACATGGAATCAAAAATGTGCTACTCAAAAAGTTGTAAAGGCTTTTCGAAAGCAAATTCCCCAAGAAGTGATAAATCATGAATTCTATGTCATGCAAGAGTTGGCGAACTTACCTCATGTTTTATCGGTAGATCGTATGACTGAGGATGGGCGAGGAATAATAATGGAACAAGCAACTCCTCTTTCAGACCTATTGTCTTGTCATTATTATCAATTATCTTTCTCAAAATTCTGCCAGCTAATATTAGATTTGATAGATGGTGTTCAAGAATGTCTTGATCATGGAATCCAATATAGAGACATTCACCTTAATAATATATATAGGGATGGTAAGGGAATATATAAGTTGGGTGATTTTGGTAGTTGTGTTTGTCAAAATCAAAGGAATGATGTCGCTATAGGCGTTGGTAGCAAGTGGTATATGGCACCAGAGACATATAAAAAGCAAGAGTTTGGAGAAGCTTCTGCTATATATGAAATCGCTATGGTTGCCTATTTTATGCTAAACAATCTTTTGCCTCCTCTTTGGCAAAAGTATGGAAAGGAATCTTTGACTCTTCGTGTTGGTGGTAAGAACGTGCCTCTTCCTGTGCGATTGCAAAGTTCAGTAAATGATGCAGAGCAAAAACTAGGTAAAGTAATCCTTCAAGCATTAAGTTACGATACTTCTGTTCGTTTTAGTCAGTCCTTACAATGTTTTAGGGAGGAAATCGAAAACATTAAAACGACTTCACAAGATACGATACTATTCAAGGGAGATACGATTGAGCTTCCTAATGAATTAGAAAATATTGAAGATAGTGTTTTTTGTAACCATGAATTTGCCGATACGTTAATTGGAAAATTAGATAAAGAATGGGCTACGGTTGAAAATGCTTTAAGTATAGACGGTAATGGAGATGCAGACGCTAGTGGTAATAATTTTTCTCTAATTCAAACAGTAGATTTTGCATCAACTTGTATTCCTAATCCTGATATCCTTGTTTCGAATGGCGAAGTGGAAGATTTGCTAACAAGTATAGAAAGAGAGGAAACTAGTGATATGTGCAATTTTATTCCACAAGTAGAGTTTTGTGGTAATGATTTTGCTGTAACTGCAGGTGGAGTCAATTGCAAATCCAATATTTGGAAACCTCAAGAAACCTATATTCCACAACCACAAAAGCCTAAACCAAAGCGGAATTCTTCGAAGAATTCTTTTTGGAGTCGTTTGTTTTGCGGAAGAAAAAATGAGGCTCATGAAGATAATGTTTATAGTTCTGTTTTTGCTCCGGCAGAGATAAAACGTGGGAGTCATTTTGTTGTTCAGGTTTATTTGCACTTGATTGAAGAAACTGAAAAGGTTATGTCTCTTGCGATTGAATCGGATAAAAATTCAGAACGCCGTGACTATATACCTCTTTTAACCAAATTAAAACGAAATGATAAGGTTGATATTGAACTAAATATTTATGGAGAAAATATCATGTATAATGAACGTAAGCAACTTGTTTGGCAAGGTAGTTTCACAAAATGTAGTTTTGATTATCTTGTGCCAAATAGTTTGGAGGTAGAAGAGTTAAGCTGTGAAGTCAATTTGTTTATCAATGGTAATATAGCGGGAGACATGCGCTTCTTGACTGCAATAGTCGATACTCAACCAACAATGCTAAATCCTCAAGTTATTGCTCGAACTTTTAATAAAATATTTATTTCATATGCCCATCAAGATATAGAGCAAGTGAAACATATCGCTCTCGCTTATAAAGCTCAAGGAGCGGATTACTTCTTTGATAAAGATAAACTGGCAGCAGGTGATATTTATGAAGAAGAGATTTTCAGATATATAGATAATGCAGACTTGTTTATTTTGTGTTGGTCGGCAAATGCTGCAAGAAGTGAATATGTGTGGAAAGAAACAGAACATGCTTTAATGCGAGCATATCCACAATTAAGTAGACAAGAAGCAACATTGAAAATTTATCCTATAAGCATCAAGCCTCGTGCTGCTTATCCGCAAAATATGATTGACATCTATAATTTCGAAGAAATATAACTTTTAAAATATTTGACTATGCACAAAATCATATTATCAATATTTGCTTTATCCCTCTCCCTCTCCACTTATGCCCAATCCGCATCCGAGGCGCAAGCTCTCCATGACAAGGGTAAGCAATGTGTAAATGAAGGGAAAATAAGCGAAGGACGCGGATATACTAAGCAGGCCTTGGATATGCGCAAGAAATTGTTCGGTGAAGTAAATGAAGACTATATCACTTCGCTCAACAATTATGCTCTCAGCTTTGCATTGGAAAAAGATTATGCCAATGCTGTGAAATACCAAGAGCAGGCGATGACGCTTTGTGATAAACTAAAGGAAAAGCAAGGCAGACCGCATAAGAACTATGGGCTTTATGCGCTCAACATGGGACGCTTTTATTATCTGAGCGATAATATAGATGGGGCTGTCACATATTGGGAGAAGGCATTGCTTCATGTGGAGAAATTCACTGAGATGTATGAAAATCTCCTGCAATGGCTTGCCATGATTTATAGCGACCGGAATGATAATAACAATCTTCAACGTATCATGGTGTTGACGGAAGAGCATAACCAGCATGAACTTACTAAGGATTGTAATGAGCCGAAGTGCATGTTGGGCAGAGCCAACTATTATGCCTCTAAGGGCAACACAGCCAAGGCTAAGGAATGTTTTATGCAAGTGCTGTCTATGAACATAGATGATAAGGTGAAGGCGGAAGTATACGAAGCTTACGCCAAGTTCTTGGCAAATACCAAGGACTGGGTTAGTGCAGGTGAATACGAAACGCTTTCCGCCAACCTCGTCAAGAAAACACAAGGAAAGAACGCAACTTATGCCAACCAACTCTACATGGCAGCCTTGTATTGTCATATTGGAAAGCAATATCAGCAAGCTATCGATAATTTTACTGTGGTCATCGAGTTTTATCAGTCTTCTGCAAATGGAGATACATCGTTAAAGAATGCATCTTTAAAGAAGATTGCCGATTGCCAAAAAGGTATCGGCAATGCGTATTCTGCCATGAAGGAATATGCTAAGGCTTGTGAGGCTTATAACCAGCAAATTGCTTATTATGAACGGTATGATAAAAACAGCGAGGATTATCCAAAAGCTATTCTTCGACTTGCCAAAGCCGAGAAATTCAACAAGGACTATGATGTTTCTATTGTCCATCATAAGCAAGCCATGCAACTATTCGACGAGAAAGGCATGGCGCAAGACTACACGGAGGCAGCATCCTCTCTGAAACTCTGTTATGTATATGCAGGAAAATCAGAGGAGGTGGATTACAAGGATGAAGCCATGCAGAAGGAAAGAATCCAGAAGTTGGACAACATCATTAAGGACGAGAAGAACAACCTCCAGATGACCCTCCAGTATTTGGGTAAGCTGACTTATGCCCGTTCACTTGCCACCATCGCAGGCTGCTATGCTATGAAGGAAGATTTCCCTAATGCAATCATTTACTATAAGCAATATCTGGAAGCTATCAGAGATGCCGTTCGTGAGGAGTTCCGTATGCAAAGCGAAAGCGAGAGAATACAGACCTGGCAAGAAGAAACCAATAATATCCAAGAACTCTTGGAATTGTTGACCATGATTCCGCAGGATAATTCCTCACTCATCTCAGAGTTATCTGCCATTGCTTATGATGCTGCACTTCTTTTTAAAGGTATTCTCTTGAACTCGTCCATTGAATTTGAAAAGGTACTTACCCAACATGGCGACAAAAAGTTGAAGGAACTTTACGAGCAAACGAAGTCCATCTCAAACCAAATCTCCAATTTGCGCCAGAATGCCAAGAGCGACGCCGACTTGCAGAAAATACTAACATTGTCCCAAAAGAATCAAACACTCCAACTGCAGCTCTATAAGCAATGTGCGGAGTTCGCAGATTTCACTAATTATATCTCATATAACTGGAAAGATGTGCAAAAGCTGTTGGCTACTACCGATATAGCCATCGAGTTTGCTGCCATTAAGACAGGCGTATTGGATACCGAGAACTTTATGGAGGCGATTATTCTGACAAAAGATAGTAAAACTCCTGTAGCGATTCCTATATGTACTTTGGCAGAGGCAAAGGAAATGCTTGACGATGATCATATTTATGACTCCTCAGATAATCTCGTATGGGGTAAAATTAGAAAATATTTGTCTGGAAAGAAACGACTATTTTTCTCTGCAGATGACATATTTAATAATATAGGCATAGAATATTTGATATACGACGGAAAACCACTAAGCAATCAGATGGAGGTCTATCGCCTCTCCACGACCAAAGAACTTTGCTATCATCATCAGCAAGTGCAGGCAGGTAATGCAGTTCTATTTGGCGACATTAACTACAACGAAGATGCAATTAATTCCTCTGTAAAGTGTGACTTGGCAAAGCTGCGTGGTAATGGCGATGTAGGCATGTTCGGCAATTTGGATAATACTAAACGTGAGATTGATGAGATACAAAAAATACTTAAGAATGGAAATATTCAAAAAGTTGTGGAATTTTCTGATCTAAAAGCAAGCAAACAAGCTTTTTGTGGGTTGACTGATAAGAAACTGAACATCCTTCATATTGCCACTCATGGTGCATATAGGGTTCAAAAGGGTGTTACTGACCAGGAAGCAATGTCGAACAGTATCCTTGCTTTTGCTGGTGCCAATTTAGATGATACGGGTATCGTTACAGCTGCAGAAGTGGCAAAGATGAACCTAAGGGGGTGTGATCTTGTGGCTCTTTCAGCTTGTGAAACAGGATTAGGTAAGTTGGGTACAGATGGTGTCTTCGGCTTACAGCGTGGTTTTAAAAATGCAGGTGTCCATACCCTATTGATGAGTCTGAAGAATGTTTATGATACTTCCACTGCCGAGCTTATGATTTGCTTCTACAGGTATCTCATGTCTGGTGTGAGCAAACGAGAGGCGTTGAAAAAAGCGCAACAGGATGTACGAGCTAAAGGATATAAAGATGCAAAATATTGGGCATCGTTTATCTTGCTGGATGCTTTGGATTAAAAAACTTTGTGTTTGAACGATAGATTTCATGTTATCTCTCCTCTTTCATATAGTAATCAATAGAAAATATGAACTATGAATAAGAACAATTACACCCCACATCCTATCGACACGAAAAATGTTGGTTTACCCATGGAATTGCAAGCTTTGGCAGAAGATATTGCCAAGAATGTGCATGAGGTATGGGCATCTGGACGGATGAAGGATGGCTGGACGTATGGTGAAGAGCGCAATGATGCGGAAAAGAAACATCCTTGTCTTGTCCCATATGAGGATTTGAGCGAGGAAGAAAAGGAATACGACCGTAATACGTCAATTGAAACAATCAAACTTATTTTGACGTTGGGATTTAAAATTTCTAAAGATTGACGAAACATTTTGAAGTAAAAAAGCAAGAATAAATGATATCATGTATTCTTCTTTGTAAATATTTTCTTTCAGATTTTACCAACTTGTTTTTAGTCAATGTAGCACTTGAAAAATCAGAGTATTAAACACAAGTATATTATTAATTAATGATTATGAAACAAAAAATATTATGTTTTCTACTGATTTTTGGCTTTTAATAATAGGGTGTGCGTTTTTCTTTGGTTGTTCCTGGATATTCAGCAACTTTCAGAAGGGGACTTACAAGCGTGAGATAAGAAACCGGCGTTCCTTCGTATTGCTCGCCAAATTATTGGCGGAGGAAGAAAATTTAGCATGTGATACAAGGGGATGCAAAGAGGATGGTACTGGTGAAGTTTATCTGGCTTTACCAGAAGGTGTTGTCCGGGTGTTTTCTCATCGAGATGGTAAGTTTGCCATTTCGCTTCTGGGGGCTGTCCTCATTAATGATTTGCATGCTGATATGGCCCGTGAGTTCTGTAAGGAATTAAATGCCAATGAAAAAAGAATAAGGTATAGTGTCGGATTTGAGCCTGCTATTGCCAAGACGGGGTTTTCTATCACCTGTGATTTTGAAGACGATGTGGATGAGGAAGATGCGGAATATTATATTCTTAGTTATGCTAAGACTTATTTAGGCCCCAAAAAGCAGGAACTTGAAACTTTATGGAAAAGCAAGATTTCCTCGCAAGGGAAATAATTTCTAAGCTACTGTTTCTCTGATAGAAATGAGGTTACTTCTGCCTCTATATGATCATAAATCCTAAAAGAAGGAAATGACAACTATTGATTAAATGTATTTGAATATGATGACTCATATAGGAAAATATTTAATGAAGGATGGGCAGATTTGTGATGTCGTATCCCATAAAGATCGGGTTCTGGGTGTCATCTTTGATGAAACTAATGAGCAAATCCGGTTTTTGCCAGTCTTTGATATCGACAGTTTCCAAAGTTATAGCCTGCAGGAAATCATCGATATTGCTGAAGCGTATGATCAGAAACATGGCAATAGGTATTTGCATTGGAGTATTCCTTCTTTGACTGACTGGAAATTGATTATATCCCGATTAGGAGAAACTCAGGTTCTGCATGGGGAAGAACTCAGCTTTAATGATCGGATGGAGGAGTGGGAGGAGTTTGATAGCGCCATTGCTATAAAGAATCTCAAGAAATTCGGTCTTTCTCCAGAGCTTACCTATTGGACTTGTTCGCAAGGTTATGATGACGAGGTGTTCCTCCTGGATCTTGAATCGGGAACCATTGAGGCTTATCCTGTATGGGCTGATGGGGAGAAATACGATTATGCCTTACGACTTTATGGATGTTATAATCGCGGAAGAGCTTTTTAATGAGCATGAAGCCAATAGCGTGTTAAAGATCATACGCTTCGCAAATATAGATTGAAGGAGAGTTGCTTTCACTTCCTGATTTTTATAAACGGCTCCGCATTAATATTTTGCATAATTAGTAAAGTGCAAATGACTTGTTTACGTCTCATATCTCTGAAAGATAGAAATCTGGGCTTCGGACTTACGGGTGGTGTCTGACTTGTGCATCATTGCGCTTTTCGGGGGCACAAAAGTGCTCTTATCTTGGCACAATAGTGCCCTTCCTTAGGCACTTTGCAAACTTAGCGAAACAGGAATATCTGCTTGGCATTCTGTTCGCTCATTTCCTTTTTATAGGAAGTGTTTGTAGTGGTTTTATAGGAAATGTATGTAGTAGTTTTTGTGTAAAAGTATATTTAAATGTTTTGTTTGAAAATAGATGTGGTAGATTTCTTTTTGAAAAATCTTTATAGCGAAGAAAATTTAAAATGGAAATTCGATTTAACCCTTCATCCTTCATCTTTTTGCCGTTTTTAGCCCCTTTTTGGTTTTAAGTAACTACTCAGCACCCCTATTGAAAACTTTGAATAGAAAAGCCTTGAAAAATGAAAGCGGCTTCGATAGTCAATGAAGCCTATTTCGTAGAGCAATGAAAGCGGCTTCGTAAGCAGTTGAAGCCTATTGCATTATTCTGATAGAAACTATAAAAATATAGTTGACCACTTTAAACTTTATTAATAATACACTTTGACTCACAGTATTAACGTAACAACTCATGACAATATGGGTGCTGAGTAATTACAGCTTTAATTGACGGGTTTTTCGTTTCATTTGAAATATGTAAAAGTAAAAAAATAAAGACGTTTGGATTTCTGATTTAGCCTCCTCTTATGTGTCCATCCTGTCGTCTATTAAGACCAAAGCTTGCCTTAATAGACGACTGCTTTTGGTCTTAATAGACGACCAGTTTTGGTCTTCATAGTAGGTTTTTAGGGTAAATGCGATTTTTAGATTGAGGTGATGGGTGGTGAAGGGTGGTTTTTAGTTGTTTTGTCTATAACTATCTGTATGCCAGATATTTATATTGATAGGGTGAAGGGTGACGGGCTTTTCTCGTTTCGCTTTTCAAATTTCCAATTATATGATGTTTATGCCTGTGTATGCATACCAGCGCGCACAGTCAGGAGTGCGTATGTATATTATAATGTGCACTTGCATTAATTAGCTCTCAATATGTAATCAAATGTTAAAATCTTGCTGTTTTTGAAACTTTTTTCTTGAAATATTTGGTGGAATGGAAAATAGTTAGTACTTT
>ERZ1026862.6-NODE-6-length-91941-cov-6.575692_pt1 | contig 91941 bp, 98 predicted proteins | sample MGYA00380161_ERZ1026862 | MGnify/ENA primary metagenome ERZ1026862 (study PRJEB33269, sample SAMEA4719797) | human gut metagenome | biome: human-associated habitat; feature: organic feature; material: feces | place: Cameroon | collected 2013-10 ... | reverse complement strand
GTTTTATTCGTATTTTATCCGTTAAAAATATTTTCTGTTTTACTCCTGTGACAATCTTGTGAATTCGGAATAATTTCTTGACTTCTTATATATTTTCGGTAGAATAGAAAGTAGCGTTTTATTTTTGAACGTGATAATTACCGAGTGGAGGAGTAAACATGAATTCATCAAAAAAAATCATGAACAAGCAGAACAACGAGAAGGACAATAATGTATCTTCTAACGTATCTGCAGCAAAAGGGAATAAGAGATTGTCCGGTGGCGGCGTCAGTGATGTCAAGAAGATCATCATCGGTGCAGTCTGTGTGATCATTGTACTTGTACTGTGTATCGGTGTTGGTCTTCAGCAGTTCCAGCCGAAGGTAGTTCTTACTATCAATAACACAAAGCTGACGATGGATGATCTGATGTACCCGATCTATGAGCGTGAGAGTGCATATCTGCCATATGATGAGATGTATCAGATGTATACAGGAAAGTCCATCTGGGACAACAACTACATGGGAAGCGATAGAAATGTAGATTCTTCTCTGGCTACAAACTCAGCCGGTTTAAAGCAGGAGATCATCGATGCGGAGACAGAGTATCAGATTCTTTATTCTGAGGCAAAGAAGGCAGGCTACAAGTTAAGTGCAGATGACAAGAAGGAAGTCCAGAAAGAGGTTTCCAAGGCACTTAAGGGTCTTTCCTTTACACAGAAGCTTCGTCTGAATATTTCCAAGAGCAAGCTGACAAAGCGTTTTGAGAAGCGTAAGCTTGCAGATAATTATAAGAACGACCAGACAAAGGAATTAGATAAGACCGTTGATGAGAAAGCAGCAATCAAGGATATTACCAAGAAGGATTACAGAGAGTACAAGGTACAGTGCTATGCATATTCTACCTCTGCGACAGATTCCAACGGAAAGGCAGAGAAGCTCTCTGACAGTAAGCTTGCAAAGCTGGAGAAGGAGTTGAAGGCATTATATGAAAAGTCAGCCGATGCCAAGGACTTCAAAAAGCTTCTGGAAGATGACAGCAAGTCTGATATCGATTTCTCTGATACAAGCTTCACGGAGAAGGACGGATGGAGCATGGTTACAGACAAGAAGCTTCTGAAACAGATCAAGGAAATGAAGAACAACGAGATTTCAGATATCATCAAGGACGAGAAATCAGGTCATGTTCTTTTCGTAAAAATGATTAACAATAATTCTCAGGACAGCTACAAGGATGCATGTGATTCAGCGATCCAGACTGCACAGAATGAAGCATATGACAAGTGGTATCAGGGCGTTCTCGAGAATTATAAGGTATCAGAGACTACAGATGTATGGGATGATGTCAAGATTGGTACTGTTACAACTGACATTGTTACAGCAGCAGATTTAGAGAAGATGAATCAGGATTCTTCTGATGCAACTTCAGGTAAGTAGGATACCGGTTGACAAAACATCCATTACGGCACTGATCAGAAACAGGAGGAAAAAATGGGACAGGTAAAAAGAATTTACGTGGAGAAAAAGGCTCCTTATGCAGTTCGCGCAAAAGAACTGAAGGAGGAAGTGAGACAGTATCTCGGGATTACCGCACTGCGTGATGTCAGAGTGCTGATCCGTTACGATGTGGAGAATCTCAGCGATGCCACTTACAAGCAGGCACTGATGACGGTATTTTCAGAGCCGCCGGTAGATAACTGCTACGAGGAAAGCTTTACAATGGATCCGGATGCATTCTGCTTTTCGGTGGAATATCTTCCGGGACAGTTTGACCAGAGAGCGGATTCCGCGGAACAGTGTGTGAAGCTCCTGAATGAAAAGGAGGATCCGGTGATCCGGTCTGCAACAACTTATGTATTTGAGGGAGAGATCAACGAAGAGGATCGCAGGCGGATCAAGGAATACTGTATCAATCCGGTGGATTCCAGAGAGACCAACGAAAAGAAGCCGGAGACACTGGTACAGAAGTTTGATGAGCCGGCAGATGTTGCAATTTTTGACGGATTCCAGAGCATGCCGGAGGATGAGCTTAAGAAACTGTATGATTCTCTGAATCTGGCAATGACATTCAAGGATTTCTTTCATATCCAGAAGTATTTTGCAGGGGAGGAGAAAAGAGATCCTTCCGTGACAGAGATCCGTGTTCTGGATACATATTGGTCTGACCACTGCCGTCATACCACATTTCTTACAGAGCTTAAGAATGTTTCTTTTGATGAGGGTTATTACAAGAAGCCGATCGAGGAGACTTATCAGGAATATTATGCAGCACATAAGGAGATGTTTGCCGGAAGAGACGACAAGTTTGTTTCTCTGATGGATATTGCACTTCTCGCAATGCGTCAGCTCAAGAAAGCCGGCAAACTGGATGATATGGAGGAGTCCGATGAGATCAATGCATGCTCCATTGTTGTTCCGGTTGAGATTGATGGAAAGGAAGAGGAGTGGCTTGTATTCTTCAAGAATGAGACACATAACCATCCGACCGAGATCGAGCCGTTCGGTGGTGCTGCAACCTGTCTTGGCGGAGCGATCCGTGATCCGTTGTCAGGAAGAGGTTATGTATATCAGGCGATGCGTGTGACCGGAGCTGCTGATCCGACTGTATCTATGAAAGATACACTTCCGGGCAAGCTTCCACAGCGTAAGATCACTACAGGAGCTGCACATGGCTATAGCTCATATGGTAACCAGATCGGACTGGCAACAGGACTTGTCAATGAGGTTTATCATCCAAATTATGTGGCAAAGCGTATGGAGATCGGTGCTGTTATGGGGGCTGCTCCAAGACGTAATGTAATCCGTGAGAACAGTGATCCGGGCGATATCATCATTCTTCTTGGTGGACGTACCGGTCGAGATGGTATCGGTGGAGCAACCGGTTCTTCCAAGGCTCACACAACTAAGTCCATTGATGTCTGCGGTGCTGAGGTTCAGAAGGGTAATGCACCGACGGAGCGTAAGATCCAACGTCTGTTCCGCCGTGAGGAGGTCAGCTCCATTATCAAGAAGTGTAATGACTTTGGTGCCGGTGGAGTATCCGTAGCAATCGGAGAGCTGGCAGATGGTCTTGAGGTAAATCTGGATAAAGTACCTAAGAAATACGCAGGTCTTGACGGCACAGAGCTGGCAATCTCTGAGTCCCAGGAGCGTATGGCGGTTGTTGTTGCAAAGGCTGACGTTGACAGGATGCTTGGCTTTGCGGCTGAGGAAAACTTAGAGGCTGTTGTTGTCGCTGAGGTTACCGAGAGTCCGCGACTTGTCCTGAAGTGGAGAGGAAAGACGATCGTTGATATCTCCAGAGCATTCTTAGATACCAACGGTGCACATCAGGAGACGGACGTTGAAGTAACAATGCCGGATCAGGATAAGAATTATTTCAATGAGAAGAAAGATGCACACGATCTGAAACGTGCATGGTTAGATACACTGCGTGATTTGAATGTATGCTCCCAGAAGGGTCTTGTGGAGATGTTCGACAGCTCCATCGGTGCTTCTACCGTGACAATGCCGTATGGCGGAAAGACACAGCATACACCGATCCAGACAATGATCGCAAAGCTTCCGGTACTGGAGGGCAAGTGTGATACCGTTACAATGATGAGTTATGGCATGGATCCATATCTGACAAGCTGGAGCCCATATCATGGAGCCGTTTACGCAGTGATCTCCTCCGTGGCAAAGATTGTTGCTGCCGGCGGTGATTACAGCAAGATCCGTTTTACTTTCCAGGAGTATTTCAGACGTCTTGGCACGGATCCGAAGCGCTGGGGTGAGCCGATGGCAGCCCTGCTTGGTGCCTACGATGCACAGATGAAGTTAGGTCTTCCGTCAATCGGAGGTAAGGACAGTATGTCCGGTTCCTTCAACGATATTGATGTACCTCCGACACTCTGTTCGTTCGCAGTAGATGTTGCAACGCTTCAGGATGTCGTTAGTCCTGAACTGAAGCAGCCGGGCAATGTGCTTGTTAAGTTTGATATTGAGAAGGACGAGTATGACCTTCCTGTATATTCACAGCTTATGTCCCTGTATGCAGCAATCACAGAGCTGATCCACCGAAAGAAGATTGCTTCTGCATATGCGGTTGGTTTTGGCGGTATCTGCGAGGCTGTCAGCAAGATGGCATTCGGTAATGAGCTTGGTGTGACAATGAATGACAGCTTATCCATTGATGAGCTTTTTGCAAAGGATTACGGTTCTATTATTGTTGAAATGACTCCGGAGGATTTTGCGGAATTAAAGATTGCCGGCAAGCAGATCGGAACCGTAACCGAGCAGCCTAACTTCGTAGCAGGCACAACCTCTATCTACATGAAGGAGGCATATGAGGCTTGGACCGGTCGTCTGGAAGAGGTATTCCCAACCAGATCCGGCGTTGAGCAGAAGGTATTAGAAGATACGCTTTATGATGCAAAGCAGGTATATACCGCACAGAGAAAGCTGGCAAAGCCAAAGGTATTTATTCCTGTATTCCCTGGCACAAACTGTGAGTACGATACAACAAAGGCGTTTGAACAGGCAGGAGCAGAGGTTGAGACGCTTGTATTTAAGAATATGACAGAGAGCCAGATCGTGGAATCTGTCAACGCTTTCGAGAAAGCGATCCGAGAGAGCCAGATCCTGATGTTCTCCGGCGGATTCAGTGCCGGTGATGAGCCGGATGGTTCTGCGAAGTTTATCGCATCTATCTTCCGTAATCCGAAGATCATGGATGCTGTTCATGATCTGCTTCAGCAGAGAGACGGTCTTGCTCTTGGTATCTGTAACGGATTCCAGGCACTGATCAAGCTCGGTCTTGTGCCATATGGTGAGATCAAGCCTCAGACGGCAGATGCTCCGACATTGACAACCAACAGCATTGGACGTCATATCTCTAAGTCTGTTTACACAAAGGTAGTTACCAACAAGTCTCCATGGCTGATGCGTGCAGAACTTGGTGGTGTGTATGCAATTCCTGCTTCTCACGGTGAGGGACGTTTCGTTGCACCGGAGAATGTGATCAGGGATCTCTTTGCCAACGGTCAGGTGGCAACACGCTATGTTGATCTTCAGGGCAATCCGACGATGGATGAGGAGTTCAATCCGAACGGCTCTTATGCAGCAATTGAGGGTATCACAAGTCCGGATGGACGTGTTCTTGGTAAGATGGCGCACTCTGAGCGTATCGGAGAAGGTGTCGCTGTCAATATTTATGGAAACCAGAATCAGCATATTTTCGAGTCTGGCGTGTCATATTTCAAGTAAAATGATGCAAAAATTAAAAAAATAAAAAAAAGTGGTTGACAAATCACACGCTTTCCGATAGAATACTACTTGTGCTTGAGACAAGCGGTTGTCGGAAAGCGAAATGCACGAGTGGCTCAGTGGTGGAGTATCGCCTTGCCAAGGCGAGGGTCGCGGGTTCGAATCCCGTCTCGTGCTTGTTGCAAAGCAACAGACAATTACATAATGTATCGATCGTCTGATCGGTAGAATGCACGAGTGGCTCAGTGGTGGAGTATCGCCTTGCCAAGGCGAGGGTCGCGGGTTCGAATCCCGTCTCGTGCTTTTTTTGTACCCAAAAACGGAGAACGCGGTGTTTATAGAAGTTTTAGAAATATTTTGTTTTTCATTCATTGCATTTTGCCTGTTTGCTAGTATGATTAAAGAAGAAGTTGAATTGTGTGTCGGCGGATCATTCTTCGATTGCCGGACATAAGTGATTTGTTGATATGGAGGTGCCGTATGCGGGATTGGTTTCGCCGGTTTATGCAGGGACGTTATGGAGTAGACCACTTTTCACATTTTTTGGTAACATTAGCGTTTCTATTGATGTTTATTCAGTTATTTATCCGGCATGATATTTTTAAGCTGATTGTCAGTGTGCTTGTCGTGATTATTTTGATCTATTCGTATTACCGTACATTTTCAAGGAATCATTATCAGCGGTATCGGGAGAATGAGTGGTATTTAAGACATCACAATCGCGTAAAGTGTTTTTTCAGCCGCGAGCGGAACAATATGCAGCAGAGAAAGACACACCGTATCTTCCGTTGCCCGAACTGCGGACAAAGTATCCGTGTGCCGAAGGGGAAGGGCAAGATTGCCATCACCTGCCCGATGTGTAAGACGGAATTTATCAAGAAGAGCTAGAGGGAGATCGGATGTTTGGTTACGTCATTCCCAATCAGGGAGAATTGAAGGTCAGAGAGCTGGAGGAGTACCGGGCATGGTACTGCGGACTCTGCCAAAGACTGCAGAAGGATCATGGCATTCTTGGCAGGATATCACTCAATTATGATATGACATTTCTGGCACTTTTGTTATCTTCCCTGTATGAGCCGGACAAGACGGTCAGCGAGAGTAATTGTCTGGCGCATCCCTTGCACAGAAGACGCAAGTATGATACGGTTTATGTTGGATATGCGGCGGCGATGAACATCCTGCTGACCTATTATAAATGTGTTGATGACTGGAAGGATGACCGTAATCTGCTGCGGGGCGGATACGGACTTGGACTGAAGCATGCCGGCAGGAGAGTTTCAGCCGAGTACCCGGACAAGGCAGAGACAGTACGAAGCTGTCTTGAGGAGCTTTCCGAGGCAGAAGAGGCGGGTGAGACAAACCTTGACAGAGTGTCCGGGATCTTTGGCAGGATCTGCGGGGAGATCTTTACCGTGGAGCAGGATATCTGGAGAGAGGATTTGTATTATCTGGGCTTTTATCTTGGAAAGTTTATTTATCTTCTGGATGCCTGGGATGATCTGGAGGACGATGAAAAGGAAGGCAGCTATAATCCGCTGCTACTTAATTTACCGGATCAGAAAGTGCTTCGGAGTAAGCAGCAGACACAGAACGTCCGGGAGATATTGACGCAGATGATCTCACGGGTATGCTATCATTTTGAACGTCTTCCGCTGGTGGAGGATGTGGAGATCATGAGGAACATATTGTATTCCGGTGTATGGACGAAATTTGACCGGCATACAGACAGAACGAATCAGAAGAAATGGAGCGAGAAAGGATGACAGATCCGTATCAGGTCTTAGGGGTTTCCAGAGATGCCTCTGACAGCGAGATTAAAAAAGCATATCGTACACTGAGCCGGAAGTATCATCCGGATGCCAATATTAATAATCCGCATAAGGAAGAGGCGGAGGAGAAGTTCAAGGAGCTGCAGCAGGCGTATCAGCAGATCATTAATGAACGTGAGCACGGGGGCGCACAGAGCGGCGGTTCCAGGGGCTACAGCGGTTATGGCGGCTATGGTGGATTTCAGGGATTCGACGGAGGCTTTCGTGCAGAAGGGCAGAGTGAGGAATATGTGATGCATCTGAAGTCTGCCGCGATTTATATTCAGAATCATTATTACAATGATGCGATCAATGTGTTGAACCAGATGCAGGAGAGAACCGGTCAATGGTATTATCTGAGCGCGGTTGCCAATATGGGACTTGGTAATAATCTGATGGCATTAGAATACGCAAGGCAGGCAGTCATGCAGGAGCCATACAATCAGCAGTACCAGCAGCTTGTCCGCATGCTTGAGTCCGGAGGAACATGGTATCAGGGAATGCAGCGTGATTATCAGCCGTCCTTTGGCTGCAGCTCGGATCTGTGCCTGTATCTTTGCATTGGAGATATGTTTTGCAATCTATGCTTTGGCGGCGGTTATTATTGTTAAGAGAGGAGCGGGACAGGATGAGGGAGATGCGTTTTAAGATGGAGCGTCCGGGTCTTGTAAAGCCCGGAGATGCAGTGAATGTTACTGAGAAGAAAACGGCACTCAACTATAGTTATATCATTAATCCGGCGGTTGCCATGTCCGGATGCTACAAGCTTCCGCAACGTCTCAAGACACTGGACGGCGTGGTTAAGGATGTCGAGAAGACAGAGCGCGGATATTACGTCATTGTTGAGTTTGACGAGGATCCTGTAGAAGAATAAAGGAGAGAGAAAATGATAACATTGGAAAGAACATCAGTGATGAACATGGAAAATGCCATGCGAGGTGCCAGAAACCCGTTAAACAGCTGGGCGAGAGGTGACAGTCATATCAATGAGCAGGGAGAGTTTGTGTTTGGAGAGAATGATCTGCAGCTTGCCAAGCGTTTGTGCCAGGCGGGCAATGATCATCGCAAATTTATCCGTCAGATATTTATCACGGTGGATATCACAGCACCAATCTACTGGTGGAAGGAGTACGACACCTATAAGGTAGGCACTGTAGCCAATTCTACCAGCACCATGCATAAGATCCACAGCAAGCCGTTTGAACGCGAGGATTTTAGTATGGATCAAATGGTCCCGGAGGCAGAGGCACAGATGGATCAGATGATCGAATGTCTGGAGCAGATTCGTCAGAAATATATGGAAACGAAGGATAAGGCGCTCTGGTACAGTATGATCCAGCTTCTGCCGGAGAGTTATCATCAGATGAGAACCTGCACGATGTCCTATGAGAATGCGATCGCGATGTATCGTGCCCGCAGAGGACATAAGCTTCAGGAATGGCATACCTTCTGTAACTGGATATGCGATCTTCCGTATTTTCAGGAGTTATTTCCGGAAGTGGAGAAGGTCTGAGCTGCGGAATCAGGAGTTGTATGAAATGCTCTGAACAGATAATAGGAAACTGTGGGCTGCGATGAATGCCAGAGACAGTTGACGCTTTTACGAAATAGAAAGATGAGGTTAAGAATATGTTAGAAGTAGGAATCAAGGGACATCAGGAAATGGTTGTAACAGACCGGTATACGGCAAAGACAATGGGAAGCGGAGTGATGGATGTATTTGCAACACCTGCAATGCTCGCTTTAATGGAGAAGACTGCATTTATGAGCGTGGCAGACAAGCTGAATGAGGGCTGTGGCACAGTTGGCACGAAGGTGGAGATTGAGCATGTTGCTTCTTCGCCGATTGGAATGAAGATCACCTGCGACAGCAAGCTTGTTGCTATTGAGGGAAGAAAGCTTGTATTTTCCGTGGAAGCTTATGATGCAAAGGGATTGATCGGAAAGGGAACGCATGAGCGTTTTATCATTGAGAGCAAGAAGTTCCAGGAAAAGACTGACCGTAAGCTGGAGGGTTAATAGAATGACATAGAAATGAGTTTGTTAGTCCTATCTATCATAAAGGGTAGAACCGGCGTTTTGCCCTCTGGGAATTGCGAAGCAATTCTCCGAGGAATCGCACTATGTTAAGAATATTTTCCGATATATTAAAAAGCTATGAGCATTGAGACTCATAGCTTTTTAATATATCGGAAAGAAGCAGGAAAGCATCTTCCGGCGTCGTATTATAATAAGATAAAGAAACTTGATTTATCGTTTGTTGCTGTTTCTCCAGATATGAAGCTTATCTGCCTCTGCGATCAGCTGATCACGGAAATCAGGATGTGCAACGGAGATCAGAGCCTCTGCCTTCTGCCAGGTTGAAAGACCCTTCAGGTTGACAATGCCATACTCTGTAACGAAGTAGTGGATGTTTGCTCTGGTATCCGTAACGATAGAGCCGTTGCTTAAGGTTGGCTTGATACGTGATGTTACAGTGCCATCCTTTGTCTTAAAAGTAGAAGACATACAGATAAAGCTCTTACCGCCGTTGGAAAGATAAGCGCCCAGAACGAAGTCGAGCTGTCCACCGGCACCGCTGATGTGCTTGATACCTGCTGACTCTGCATTAACCTGACCGAACAGATCAATATCAACGGCATTGTTGATGGACATGAAATTATCCAGAGAAGAGATCGAACGGATATCATTGGTGTACTCAACAGGAGCAGCCATACATTCCGGATTGTTGTTCAGGTAATCATAAAGCTTCTTGGTTCCTGCAGCGAAGCCGTATACCTGACGCCCCTTATCGATATTCTTTCTCATACCGGTGATCTTACCTGCCTTGGCAATGTCAACAAATGCATCGACATACATCTCGGTATGTACACCAAGATCCTTCAGGTCAGACTCGGCGATCAGGGAACCTACTGCGTTTGGCATACCGCCGATACCAAGCTGGAGGCAGGCTCCGTCAGGAATCTGATCAACGATATATTTTGCGACAGCGTGGTCGATATCAGTAGCAGCTCCGCCGCCACCCAGCTCATAAAGCTCTGTGTTGGAGCCTTCTACGATGAGATCGACATCCTTGATGCTGACACAGTTATCAAAGCCGCCCAGGCAGACAGGCATGTTCTGGTTTACCTCGACGATAACCTTCTTGGCAGAACGGATGCATGCCATTGCATGAGAAGGACTTGGTCCAAGGTTGAAATAGCCGTGTTCGTCCATTGGAGCAACCTGAAGCATAGCAACATCAGGCGGTGTCTGTGATTCGCGGTAATATCTTGGAAGCTCGGAATAACGGATCGGAGCATAGAAGCTGAAGCCCTTGGCGATCGCCTTACGCTCGATACCTCCCATGTGCCATGAGTTCCATGCAAAATGAGCGGCAGGATCCTCGATTTTAAAGATCTCAGGCTCTTTCATTAAAATTCCACCCCGGATATTAACACCGGTCAATTCCGGCATACGCTTTGCCAGTGCCTTATCAAGATCGATAACAGTTGTTGCAGCCCAGCCGTAATCAACCCAGTCACCGGATTTGATCTCGCGGACGGCATCGTCTGCACTGACGAGTTTTTTCGAATACATTTCCTTGTAATCCATGATTTCCTCCATTCTGTGATGAAGCATCATCACATTTGATTTCTCGGTAGATCGTATAAGATCACCTGTGGGAAGAGCAGTCTTATGAGAAAACTTTTCATTTGCTCTGCACTTTCTACACATATAGGTATAGAATACCACTTTTTCATACGGCGCGCAAATGTTAAATACATGCAATCAGCAGGGGGCAAATCAGCAGGGGGCAAATCAGCAGGGACTGGCAGTTTGGAAAAGAGGTGGCAGGGCGGCAGCCCTATTTGTGCGGTTTGCACGGTAATATGGGAAAAAGGCTTGCCATTTTTGGAAGTTTGATATATCATTGAGAGTAGTTAGGTCACTAATGTGGTTAATAACGATAAAAATAGTACATACATTTTTCGTCATTTTTCACAACCTGCTATGCAGGAGTGGCTGTATAAGAAAATAGAAGGAGGATTTTTTATTATGGCAAAGAAAATTGTTTTAGCAGGCGCTTGTCGTACCGCTATCGGAAAGATGGGTGGAGGACTCAGCAAGACTCCGGCTCCTGTATTAGGTTCTGTAGTTATCAAGGAAGCTCTGAACAGAGCCGGTGTACCGGCTGATCAGGTAGATCATGTATACATGGGCTGCGTAATTCAGGCAGGTCTCGGACAGAACGTAGCACGTCAGGCATCTATCAAAGCTGGTCTCCCTGTTGAGACACCTGCTGTAACAGTTAACGTAGTATGTGGTTCCGGTCTGAATTGTGTCAACATGGCTGCTCAGATGATCGAAGCAGGCGATGCTGATATCGTTGTTGCAGGTGGTATGGAGAATATGTCTATGGCTCCTTACGCAATGATGCAGGGTCGTTACGGATACCGTATGAACAACGGTAAGCTCGTTGATACAATGGTAAACGATGCACTCTGGGATGCATTTAATCAGTATCATATGATGATCACAGCAGAGAACGTTGCTGATGAGTGGGGTCTTACCCGCGAAGAGCTCGATGAGTTCGCAGCAAACAGCCAGCAGAAGTGCGAGGCAGCTATCGCAGCAGGCAAGTTTGATGATGAGATTGTTCCTGTACAGACCGGTGTTGATCGCAAGACAAAAGAGCCGATCATTTTCTCTAAGGATGAGGGACCACGTCCAGGCACAACAGCAGAGGGTCTTTCCAAGCTGAAATGCTGCTCCGGTAAAGAGGGCGGTGTTGTTACAGCCGGTAACGCATCAGGTATCAATGATGGTGCAGCAGCTGTTGTAGTTATGACAGAAGAGAAAGCAAAAGAGCTTGGTGTTAAGCCTATGGCTACATTCGTAGCCGGAGCACTTGGCGGTGTTCGTCCTGAGATCATGGGTGTTGGTCCTGTTGCTTCTACAAAGAAAGTTCTTGCTAAGACAGGTCTTACAATCGATGACATTGATCTTATCGAGGCAAACGAGGCATTTGCAGCACAGTCTGTAGCAGTTGCAAGAGACTTAAACTTCGATATGTCTAAGGTAAATAAAAACGGTGGTGCTATCGCACTTGGACATCCTGTTGGAGCTTCCGGATGCCGTATCCTTGTTACACTTCTTCATGAGATGCAGAAAGAGGGAGCAAACAGAGGTCTTGCTACTCTTTGTATCGGTGGTGGAATGGGCTGCTCTACAATCGTTGAAGCTTACAAATAATTAAAAAGGAGATACACTACTATGGATTTCATTTTATATGAAGCAGATGGTGCTGTTGCAACCATCACGATCAATCGTCCAAAGGCACTCAATGCTTTAAACAGCCAGGTTCTTGATGAACTGGATCAGACACTGGATGCGATCGATCTGGATACTGTAAGATGCGTGATCCTGACAGGCGCAGGAGACAAGTCTTTTGTTGCAGGTGCTGATATCGGAGAGATGAGTACACTGACAAAGGCAGAGGGAGAGGCTTTCGGTAAGAAAGGAAACGATGTATTCCGCAAGCTTGAGACTCTTCCAATCCCTGTGATCGCTGCAGTAAATGGCTTCGCTCTTGGTGGCGGCTGCGAGATCTCTATGAGCTGCGATATCCGTATCTGCTCAGAGAATGCAATGTTTGGTCAGCCTGAGGCTGGTCTTGGTATCACACCTGGTTTCGGTGGTACACAGAGGCTGGCAAGAACTGTTGGTGTAGGTATGGCTAAGCAGTTGATCTATACTGCACGCAACATCAAGGCTGACGAGGCATACAGAATCGGTCTTGTAAATGCAGTTTATCCACAGGAAGAGCTAATGGAGCAGGCAAAGAAGATGGCATCTACCATCGCAAAGAACGCTCCGATCGCTGTCCGCAACTGCAAGAAGGCGATCAACGATGGTCTTCAGGTAGATATCGATCAGGCAATCGTGATCGAGGAGAAGCTTTTCGGTGACTGCTTTGAGACAGAGGATCAGAAGGCTGGAATGGGTAACTTCCTTGCACCAAAGGATCAGAAGGTAAAGGTTGTACCATTCAAGAATTGTTAGTTTAATCCGTAGGGATTATCATACAGTGGAGGAATGGACGTTATGTCCGTTTCTCCAAATATAAAAATGGAGGTTATAGACAATGAAAGTAGGCGTTATTGGTGCTGGTACTATGGGACAGGGCATTGCTAAGGCATTTGCTCAGAATGAAGGCTATGAGGTAGCACTCTGCGATATCAAGCAGGAGTGGGCTGAAGGCGGTAAAGAGAAGATCGCTAAGGGTTATGACAGACTTGTTCAGAAGGGCAAGCTGACACAGGATGCAGTAGATGCAATCCTTGGCAGAATCACACCGGGCTTAAAGGAAGATCTTTGCAAGGACTGTGATCTGATCGTTGAGGCAGCTTTTGAGGATATCAACGTTAAGAAGACAACATTCGCAGAGCTTGACAAGATTGCTAAGCCGGAGTGTATCTTCGCTTCTAATACATCAAGCCTTTCTATCACAGAAATCGGAAATGGTCTTACCCGTCCAATGGTAGGTATGCATTTCTTCAATCCTGCTGACCGTATGAAGCTTATCGAGGTTATCGCTGGTGTGAATACTCCTGCAGAGACTGTAGATGCGATCAAGAAGATTTCTGAGGAGATCGGAAAGACTCCTGTACAGGTAAATGAGGCTGCCGGCTTCGTAGTAAACCGTATCCTGATCCCTATGATCAACGAAGCTGCATTCATCAAGATGGAAGGTGTTTCTGATATCGCTGGTATCGATGCTGCTATGAAGCTTGGTGCAAATCATCCAATGGGACCTCTTGAGTTAGGTGATTTCATCGGTCTTGATATCTGCCTTGCTATCATGGATGTACTTTACAATGAGACAGGCGACAGCAAGTATCGTGCATGCCCACTTCTCCGTAAGATGGTTCGTGGTGGAAACCTCGGTGCTAAGAGCGGAAAAGGTTTCTATGTTTACAATGCTGACCGTACAAAGACTCCGGTTGATGCTCAGTAATTAAATAAGAATTAAATTTAGGAAAGGTGGTAAAGCAAATCATGGATTTTACATTAAGTAAACAGCATGAGATGGCGAGACAGCTTTTTAAGGATTTCGCTGAAAATGAAGTAAAGCCTCTGGCACAGGAAACTGATGAGACTGAGGTATTCCCACAGGTTACAGTTGATAAGATGGGAAAGAACGGATTCCTTGGAATTCCGGTACCAAAGGAGTTCGGCGGACAGGGCGCTGATATTCTGACATATATTATGTGTGTAGAGGAACTGTCTAAGGTTTGTGGTACAACAGGCGTTATTGTATCTGCACATACATCCCTTTGTGTGGATCCGATCCTCACATACGGAACAAAGGAGCAGAAAGAGAAATTCCTTCCTCCTCTTTGTAATGGTGAGAAGCTTGGTGCATTTGGTCTTACTGAGCCGGGTGCCGGTACAGATGCACAGGGTGCACAGACAAAGGCTGTTCTCGATGGAGACGAGTGGGTGCTGAACGGTTCCAAGTGTTTCATCACAAACGGTAAGGTCGCTGATGTTTACATCATCATCGCTGTTACTGATATTACAGAGGACAAGCGCGGCAGAAAGAAAAAGAACTTCTCCGCATTTATCGTAGAGAAAGGAACTCCGGGCTTCTCCTTCGGTACAAAGGAGAAGAAGATGGGTATCCGTGGATCATCTACATACGAGTTGATCTTCGAGGATTGCCGTATTCCAAAGGAGAACCTGTTAGGTGTCCGCGGTAAGGGATTCCCAATCGCTATGCATACTCTGGATGGTGGACGTATCGGTATCGCTTCACAGGCTCTTGGTCTTGCTGAGGGTGCTCTGGAGAAGACAATTGAGTACACCAAAGAGAGAAAGCAGTTTGGACGTGCTATTTCTGCTCAGCAGAATACACAGTTCCAGCTTGCAAATATGGCTACAAAGATTGAGGCTGCTAAGGCTCTTGTATACAAGGCAGCTCTTAAGAAACAGGAATTTGCAAATGGTGCAAAGGTTTCTTACTCTGTTGAGGCAGCTATGGCTAAGCTTTATGCTGCTGAGGTTGCAATGGAGGTTACTACCAAGTGTGTTCAGTTGTTTGGTGGTTATGGATATATCAGAGAGTACGATGTTGAGCGTATGATGCGTGATGCAAAGATCACAGAGATCTACGAGGGAACTTCAGAGGTTCAGCGTATGGTTATCTCTGGTGCTCTTCTCCGTTAATAGAAACAATGGATTCACTGAATAAAAATAAAAGACAAGGAGTGACAAAGCTGTGAAAATAGTAGTTTGTATTAAGCAGGTTCCAGATACAAAGGGCGGAGTTAAGTTCAATCCGGACGGTACTCTGGACAGAGGTGCTATGCTTGCCATCATGAACCCGGACGACAAAGCTGGTTTGGAAGCAGCACTCAGAATTAAAGACGATATGGGCAAAGACAATGTGGAAGTAACCGTTCTTACAATGGGTCTTCCAAAGGCAGAGGAAGTTCTCCGTGAAGCACTTGCTATGGGTGCTGACAAGGGTATCCTTGTAACAGATCGTGTGCTCGGTGGTGCTGATACATGGGCAACCTCTACAACAATTGCCGGTGCTTTGAGAAATATTGATTATGATTTGATCATCACAGGCCGTCAGGCTATCGATGGTGATACAGCTCAGGTTGGTCCTCAGATTTCTGAGCATCTGGATCTTCCTGTTATCTCTTACGCTAAGAACATCAAGATCGAGGGTGACAGCGTTGTAGTTGAGCGTCAGTTCGATGACAGATATCATGTACTGAAAGCCAAAATGCCATGTCTGATCACTGCTCTTTCTGAGTTAAACGAGCCTCGTTACATGACTCCGGGTGGAATCTTCGATGCATATGAGAAGGAGATTACAGTCTGGGGCAGAGCAGATCTTAAGGATGTAGATGATTCTAACCTTGGTCTGAAGGGTTCTCCTACAAAGATTGCAAAGGCATCCGATAAGGTTAAGAAGGGTGCTGGCGAGGTAGTTACTCCAGATTCTCCGGATGAGGCAGTAACATACATCATGAGTAAGTTAAAAGAGAAGCATGTAATCTAATCAAAATAAGGAAAAGTGGTGACAATAATGAATTTAGAAGAATATAAGGGTGTCTATGTCTTTGCACAGCAGGTAGACAATGAGCTGAGCAGCATCGCATTTGAGCTGCTTGGAAAAGCAAAGGAGCTCGCTGCTCCTCTGAACACAGATGTTACAGCCGTTCTGATCGGTTCTGATGTTAAGGGTCTCGTAGATCAGTTAGCAGAGTATGGTGCTGATAAGGTTATCGTTGTTGACGATCCTGAGCTGAAGGAATACAGAACAGAGCCATATGCACATGCATTAGCATCAGTAATCAATGAGTACAAGCCTGAGATCGTTCTGGTTGGTGCTACAGCAATCGGTCGTGACCTTGGACCTCGCGTATCTGCACGAGTAGCAACCGGTCTGACTGCAGACTGTACTGTACTTGAGATCGGTGATTTCCCTCTGAATGCAATTCCGGGACAGGAGCAGAAGCACAATCAGCTTCTTATGACTCGTCCTGCATTCGGTGGTAACACTATCGCTACAATCGCATGTCCGGATAACCGTCCTCAGATGGCTACCGTTCGTCCAGGTGTTATGCAGAAGATCGATCCGATTGCCGGAGCTAAGGCTGAGGTGATCGAGTACAATCCTGGATTTACTCCGGACAACAAGTATGTTGAGATCCTTGACGTTGTCAAAGAGCTTTCTGATACTGTAGATATTATGGATGCAAAGATCCTTGTATCCGGTGGTCGTGGTGTTGGAAGCGCAGAGAACTTCAAGCTTCTTCAGGATCTGGCAGATGTTATCGGTGGTACCGTGAGCTGCTCACGTGCCGTAGTTGATAACGGCTGGCTTCCAAAAGAGCTCCAGGTAGGTCAGACAGGTAAGACCGTTCGTCCTAACGTATACTTTGCAATCGGTATTTCCGGTGCAATTCAGCATACAGCAGGTATGGAAGAGTCTGACATCATCATCGCAATCAACAAAGATGATTCTGCTCCAATCTTCGATGTAGCAGACTACGGTATTGTTGGCGATCTGAACAAGATTGTTCCTAAGCTCACAGAGGAGCTGAAGAAGGTAGTGAAATAATTAACGTTGTAAAAAATCCTTCTTTCACATAGAATGTGAAATGAGTATCCCGTGGAGATTTTCTCTGCGGGATATTTTTTTGTGCTTTTTTTACAGGAAACGGGAAATCATTATGTAAAGTTTAGATAAAGTTAAACTCTTTTGACTTGTGCTTTAAGGCATATTTCGGTATAGTATAGTAGTATTTATGTATAGCATGATATAATTGTGCATACGAGACAGGCATGCCGGGAGAGCAGTGGTGCAGTCTGCCAATATAATGAGTGTCCGTTAAGGGCGCGGGATGGAGGAAACATGTTAGAGATATTAAAATCACTATTATTTGGAATTGTAGAGGGAATTACGGAATGGCTTCCGGTCAGCAGTACCGGTCATATGATCCTGTTTGATGAGTTTGTACAGCTTAATATGTCAGCGGCTTTTAAGGAAATGTATCTGGTTGTGATACAGCTTGGTGCGATTCTTGCTGTAGTATTATTATTCTGGGATCAGATATGGCCGTTTCAGAGTGGGGCAAAGTACGATGGAAGCAATAAGGTACTTCCGGGATGGATCAAGGAAAATATCTTTGTTATGTGGTTAAAGATCGTTGTAGCATGCGTTCCGGCAGTGATCATTGAGCTGGCGGCAGGTGACTATCTTGAGGCGTTGTTCTACAACTATAAGACAGTATCGATCATGCTGATCGTTGTCGGTATTCTTTTCATTATCGTGGAGGACTGGAATAAAAAGAGAACTGCAAAGATTACTTCCATCGCAGATATTACATATCAGACTGCGTTTCTGATCGGTGTATTTCAGTTGATCGCAGCCGTATTTCCGGGAACGTCCCGCTCGGGGGCAACGATCATAGGAGGACTGATTCTCGGACTTTCCAGACAGATTGCGGCAGAGTTTACATTTTATCTTGCAATCCCGGTTATGTTTGGTGCAAGTCTGATCAAGCTGTTAAAATTTGGATTTCACTTTACCGCTTTGGAGGCAGGTGTGCTTGCAGTCGGCATGATCGCTGCATTTCTTGTATCCGTTGTTGTGATACGGTTTCTGATGGGTTATATTAAGAAACATGACTTTAAAGTGTTTGGCTGGTATCGTATCGTACTCGGCGTTGTGGTACTGGCAAGCTTCGCATTTTTTCTGTAAGAATAATGCTGCAGTCGTTTTGCAAGTATGAAATCTTTGTGATTTTTGATGCGGAGGATTTGACAGATGATGGTCTGTGCATTAAGATAAGGATGGATCGTTGTATACTCGATTATATGACGGACTTATCGTAAAGATAGGAGGAATGTACATGGATTTTCGCAGAATTGATAAAAATACCGTACAGTGCATTTTATCCGAGGAAGAAATGAGTGCATACGGTTTTCGCATAGAAGATTTCTTTTCCAATCAGGAAAAGGCAAGGGAGTTTCTGGAACATCTGGTGGAGCGTGCCGAGGAAGAGATCGGTTATGAGGCGCACAGCGGGATGGTCTCCATGCAGATCATGAAGCTACCGGATAACGGCATCGTGATCACATTGTCTGAGAGAGATAACAGCGCAGACGGTTTTCAGAATATGTTGCAAAATATTCACCAACAACTCGCTTCGATCCTTGGTCCGGAGGCAGCAGATCAGCTGATGGAGCAAGAAGGGGAGGCAGCCATGGAGATGGCAGCGAATATCGAGAATGCAGAGGATACGGAGCAAGGAGCGAAGTATACAGATGCAGACGATACATATGCCGGGGAGCGTGGACAGAGAAAGACGAATACGAAGCTGCTTACGGCACCGCGGGTACTCCGGTTTGAGTCTCTGCGTCCGTTGGAGAAGCTTGCGGGAGCACTTAACATGTCAAAGCCGGTGAGCAGTTCCGTGTATTTTGATCCGGATAATGATCATTATTATCTTGTCGTCAAAAAGGGAAGAATGAATCTGCAGGAGTATATGGTTCTGTGCAATGCATTGAGGGATTATGTGAGTCCGGAGGAGTATTCTGTGCAGTTGTATGCAGAGCAGTTTTGTAAGGAACATTTTGAGATATTTATTCCGAAGAATGCTCTGGGCATTTTGAAAAATATAGAGACAGGAATGGATTAACATGAAGTATGATTTTGATCTTGAGGAACGTCGGTTTTCCAAGCAGTTTATATTAAAGCTTCTGATCACGCTTGTTGAGGCTGTGATCGTTGTTTTTCTGGCGTTTACGATTACCAGATACGGGCTTGAGAAGATGACTGTATCCGGAGAATATATGAGTCCAACCTTGAAGTCGGGGGACTGTGTACTGATCAATAAGCTGTCCTATCGTTTTCATAAGATTCACCGCAATGATGTGATCGTTGTGAGACAAACCGGTTCGGAACACAGTTATTTTTCATTGGAGCGTGTGATCGGTCTGCCCGGAGAGCGGGTACAGATCAAGGAAGGACAAGTCTATATTAATGACAAAAAGCTCAAAGAAAAGCTTTCGTATCCTTTGATGGATAACGGAGGGTTGGCTGAGGACATCGTCACGTTGGACAAGAATGAGTATTTTGTGCTGGGAGATAACCGGAATGAGTGTGAGGACAGCCGGAATGCCGCTGTCGGCAATATTTCCCGCAAGTCCATTGTTGGAAAGGCATGGATCCGTATGAATTCGTTTACGTTTGTGGGGATGATCAATAACTTCCGGAAGGAAGATACAAGCAGTGATTTACAGTGATCAGGGTGTCATGGGCGGGCTGTGATATTTTGATCTTATTATATGATGCAATCTGAGGCATTATATTTTATAATATTATAGTAATCTGCCTGATTGCGTGGCAGATGTCAGAAAGGTGCAGGTAAAAAGTATGGAATTTCAGTGGTATCCGGGACATATGTCGAAGGCAAAGCGTGCCATGCAGGAGGATCTCAAGCTGATCAATGTGATCATCGAGCTGGTGGACGCCAGAGTACCACTTAGCAGTAAGAATCCGGATATTGATCCCATGGCCAATGGCAAATCCAGGATTATCCTGCTGAACAAATGCGATCTGGCAGATGCGGCAGTGACGGCACAGTGGAAGAAATATTACGAGAAAAAGGGCTTCTTTGTGGCTTTGGTTAATTCCAAGCAGGGAAAGGGCGTAAAGCAGGTCAACGAAGTGATCCAGAGTGCGTGTAAGGAGAAGATTGAGAGAGACCGGCGCAGAGGCATTTTAAACCGTCCGATCCGGGCGATGATCGTTGGTATTCCGAATGTCGGAAAGTCGACCTTCATCAACAGCTTTGCCGGAAAGGCGTGCACGAAGACCGGTAATAAACCTGGCGTGACCAAGGGAAAGCAGTGGATTCGCCTGAATAAGAACGTGGAGCTTTTAGACACACCGGGTATTTTATGGCCGAAGTTTGAGGATCAGACGGTGGGACTTCGATTAGCATTTATCGGTTCTATTAAGGACGAGCTGTCCAATCAGTATGAGCTGTGCCTTCTGTTAATGAAGTATCTGCAGGAGCATTATCCGGAGGCGGTTCCGAAGGCATATCAGATTGAGGCAGATGATAGTGAGGTTGTTCTTTTGGAACGTGTTGCAAAGCGTAGAGGATGTCTGAAGGCAGGCGGTGAGTATGACTTGGATAAGGCAGCAAATTATGTGATAGATGATTTTCGCAATGGTCGTCTTGGTGCGATCAGTCTGGAACAGCCGGAGCAGTAAATTGCTTTTGTAGGGGGAACAGTTATGTACGACGAGAAATTAGTCGAAGACAGTCTTGCATTTGCAGAGGAGATCAGGGCAAGATTAGAGGGGAAAAAGGCAGCGTCGCAGATGCAGGCGCAGCAGAGTATAAAGCCGCAGACAACACAGCGTCAGACAGCACCAACACCGTCAGTGACGGCATCACAGATACAGGCACAGCAGAGTGCGAAAGCACCGGTGACAGCTGCACCGAAAAAGCAGGTGACACCGCAGGCAGATGTTGCTGCAATGGTACAGCCCCGGAAGAGCATAAAGCCGCAGACAGCACCGCAGATGACGATGACAGCACGGATAGCACCGACATCAGGACAGGTACAGTCGAGTGCAAATGCACGGGCAGTACCGAAGTCTGCAACGGTACAGGCACAGAAGAGCCCAGCCTCAACACAGACATCCGTAGCAAAGCAGCCACAGGTACAGCGGAGCAAACAGCCGCAGGCGGCATCAACACCGCAGGCAGCATCGGCATCAGCACCGGCAGTTGCAACACCGCAGGCAGCATCAGCACCGGCAGCTGCAACACCGCAGGCAGCACCGGCAGCTGCAACACCACAGGCGGCATCAGCATCAGCACCGGTATTACAGCAGCAGGCAGTAAAACAGTCGACAGTAACGGCAGCACAGATGCAGCCGCAGCAGAGTGCAAAGCCCAAGATGGTATCTGTACAGTCTGCACCGGCACAGGAAGCAGCGCAGCAGCGTATATTACCGGAGGGACAGATCAACCGCCAGAGCATTCCTGATACAGCCCCGGAGAAGATGGATGCGTCCGGAGCAGCGGCAGCAGATATCCGGCTGCAGTCGGAGACCGGAAACGCCGAGGTTCCGAAAGTGGAAGCCCCACCGAAGAAAGAGCATCTGATTTCTGTCAGCACATCGACGTCAAGACCGATCCGCCCAAAGACATCTGCACTTGATACAATCTCGGAAGAGACAAAGTCCATGGATGCACCGGAGGAACAGGATCATACCGTAGAGATTACGATCAAGCTTGATGTGGCAGGCATCAAAAAGAAATTCTCCGATTTTAAGAAAAAGCTTGCCCCGGAGGAGAGAACTCTGGAGGAAGTAAATGCAGCAATGGAGGAGAACCGTCATCTGCAGGCAGAAAAACAGCAGGAGAAAGCAGAATCTGCCGCCGAAAAGGGAGCAAAGCTTGCTCAGAAAACTGCCGTAGCGGCAAGCAGTATGGGCAAAAAGCTTTCCGGCATGCTTCACAAAAAGCCGGAAGAAGCAGCCACGATGGAGATGGATGGAGTCGCCAATGCAGAAACGGAAGCACAGGCAATGGATGGCGAGATCGTACAGCTTGAGGGTGAAGCGGTAGAGGAGAACCGTTTTGCAGAGAAACTCAACGATCTGAAGGAGGTTATTCCTCAGAAGGCCGGAAAGGTAACTGATTGGGTGACAACAGTTGTTATTATTGCATTCTGTATCGGAATCGCATATTTCCTGGCATCCTTTGTAACAACCTATGTGGCACATCAGACAACCGTAGAGGGTGAGTCGATGGAACCGACGCTGACGGATGGTGACAGTGTGATCATTCAGAGACTGTCCTATTATTTTGTGGATCCAAAGAGATATGATGTAGTGGTATTTCCGGTAAGCTATGATGATGGAACCGCTAAGAAGACATATTATATTAAGAGAGTGATCGGTCTCCCGGGAGAGACGGTACAGATCATTGACGGCAGTGTTTACATCAATAATGAGAAGCTGGATGATGATGTCTACGGCGCAGCTGCGATCAATGAGGCGGGCATTGCAGAGAATCCACTGGTTCTCGGTGAGAATCAGTATTTTGTGATGGGTGATAACCGCAATATGAGTACAGACAGCCGTAATTCATATGTCGGTCTGGTCAACAAAAACGACATTATTGGGGAGGCATGGCTTTGCACATGGCCGCTGAACCATTTTGGCGGAGTTAAAAAATAAATCCATTAACGCCTCTGTGAAAGCAGGGGCGTTAAATAAAACGCAAAATAAACAGAAAAGAAAAAAGAGGCGAGACTGTGAAACAGAGCATAGAGGAAACAGAAAAGAAGCGAGACTGTGAAACAGAGCATAGAGGAAACAGAAAAGAAGCGAGACTGTGAAACAGGGCATTGAGCAAACAGAAAAGAAACGGGAATTTCAAACCGAACAAAGAGCAAAAAGCGCGATTGCTAAATAGAATGTAGAATAAAATCGAGAGGAGAATACGCAAGATCATGAAATCAATCCGGGATATTAAAGAAGAATTTCAGAATGCGGCAGATCTGGCAGAAAAGGAACGGATCGCACAGTCATACAGTGAGGATAACAGAAAGGGAGTTCAGGATCTGATCGTAAGAGTGAAAAAAGAGAAGGAGAAGCTTGCGGCGGAAATTACACGTCTTCAAGAAATGAAGTTTTTTGAGCGTAAGTATGCGGATTGTTCGGCAATCTGTGGAATCGATGAGGCGGGAAGAGGACCGCTTGCCGGACCGGTTGTTGCAGGTGCCGTGATCCTTCCCAAGGATTGTCAGATCCTGTATCTGAATGATTCCAAACAGGTGAGTGCATCAAGAAGAGATGAGCTTTTCGATGAGATTCAGGAAATGGCGGTTGCAAGTGCGGTTGGAATTGTAAGTCCGCAGAGAATTGATGAGATCAATATTCTTCAGGCAACTTATGAGGCGATGCGTCAGGCAATTGATGGACTTGGCATAACACCGGATATGTTGCTTGTGGATGCCGTGACGATACCAAATGTTTCAATCCGGCAGACAGGAATCATTAAAGGGGACGCCAAAAGCGTATCGATCGCAGCGGCAAGTATTCTAGCCAAGGTGACAAGGGACCGTATGATGGAGGAATATGATAAGCTGTATCCGGAATACGGATTTGCAAAGCATAAGGGCTATGGCTCCAAACAGCATACGGATGCAATCCACGAATATGGTCCTTGTCCGATCCACAGACGGACATTTATTCATAAGTTTATATAGAGTTGACGGTCTGCTCTGCATTAAAATTTGTATAGACAGGTTTCGACGGAAGGAAGATTTTATTTTGAGCTACAGGGATTGTGGTCGTGACAGGAAGTTTACAGACGTGGAATGAAAGGAGAGGCTATATGGAACAGGACGGATTTCAGTATTTTCACAGTCCGAACCGGGAGAAAAAAACGGCGGTTGCTCTGGAATATGAGCCGACGGATCAGGCACCGAAAGTCATCGCATCCGGACAGGGTTATATTGCAGAAAAGATCATTGATACGGCGAAGCAGTCTGACATTCCGGTACATAAGGATGAGAAGCTTGCGGGAAGTTTAAAGAATATCGAGATCGGGGAATATATTCCACCGGAGCTTTATCAGGTGGTGGCGGACGTGCTTGTCTTTGTGGATGCTATGGATCATATCAAGGATAAGGTGATGGATCACCGGAAGAAACGATAAAATTAAGCGTAATTTAAACAGAATGCTTTGACAAATGCAGGTGGTCGTCTAAAGAGAATGTGAGGAAGAAAGCACCGGCGTGAAAAGGAGAACAATGTATAATCGACGGGAAATTGGGAGTCATTATGAGGATATTGCGGCAGAATATCTGGAAAAGCAGGGCTATGTGATCCTGCAGAGAAATTACCGTGCCGGGCGTCATGGCGAGCTGGATATCATTGCCGAGGATCCGGCAGGACTGCTTGTGATCTGTGAATGCCGTTACCGCAGGAAAACCGGGTATGGTGATCCGCTGGAATCGGTGAATATGGCAAAGCAGAGGCAGATATGCCGCACAACGCTTTATTATTACAAAGAGCATGGTTACGGAATGGATCATGCCTGCCGATTTGACGTGATTGCCGTCAGCGGAGACGGGTCGCTTTCACATATCAAAAACGCATTTGAATTTATATGATGCCGCGGTAGAAAGTATAAAGGAATTTATACAGCAAAACGGGTTAAATGGAGATTGATGGAATGGAACAGAAACTGATACGGAAAAGACAGGACGAATTTGAGGTGGAGGGAAAGGAATATGCCGCATATTATGACAATGAGGAGACGATTCTTGAAGAGAGATCGAAAGTTCCTTATCTTCATTTTGGCTCCTTCGACCGGCAGGAATGGCTGCAGCTTTCCTTTTCGACAAGACTCGGGGGCGTCAGCAACGGATATCTTTCCTCGTTGAATCTGGGCTGGGACCGCGGCGAGGGACGGGAAAATGTCTGTGAGAATTACCGCCGTTACTGCGAGAGCATCGGAGCGGATCCCCAAAAGCTTGTACTGTCGGATCAGGTGCATGAGACAACGGTAAAGTATGTGGATCAGGATTTTTGTGCCGGAGCGAATATCGAGAAGAAGCTAAAGGCGGTGGACGGAATGTTTACAGACATTCCGGAATTGCTGCTTGCAACCTCCTATGCGGATTGTGTGCCGTTATTTTTCTGTGATCCCAAGAAAAAGATCATTGCATCCTCGCATTCCGGCTGGAAAGGAACGGTTGCAGGGATCGGTGAGGTGACAGTACACAAAATGCAGGAGATGGGCTGTACACTTTCAGATATCGAGGTGCTGATCGGACCATCAATCTGTCAGAGCTGTTATGAAGTAAGCGGCGATGTGGCAGAGCAGTTTCTGGAGAAGTACCCACAGGAAGAAGCTTCTCAGATTGTGACGGAAGGAAGGGTGACCGATGAGGGAGAACAGAAGTATCAGCTTGATCTTTGGGGAGCAAACTGGTTCTTACTGAAAAAAGCAGGCATTCTGCCGGAGCATATTCATCTGTCCGGTGTCTGTACCTGCTGTAATTCAACGTTATTATATTCTCATCGTGCGAGTCACGGGAAGCGGGGCAATTTAAATGGTTTTATCCGTATCAGAGAATGGATCAGATAGAACCCTGTTCCTTTAAGCGTGTTTCCACAAGCTCCTGAATGCGGCTTGTGGCATCCAGAATGTTATTTACGGAAGTATCATGATTTAAGGTGTCAATGATCAGTGAGATGTATGCACTCATGTCGACATTCACATAATACTGCTTATGAAGAAGTTCATTTGGTACATGAACCAGGTTCGTTGTATAAATGTTATCGAAAAGCCCCTTCTCATAAGCGGCATCGATTTCATCCAGTCCATTGGAGAAAAGACCGAAGGTTGCGCAGATGATAACCTTGGAAGCGCCGCGCTTCTTAAGCTCTGCGGCAGCATCCATGATCGTCTGACCGGATGCGATCATGTCATCTAAAAGGATGATGTTCTTACCGGCAAGATCATTACCGAGAAATTCCACGGAAACGATCGGATGATCTCCGTTGACTGTGATCGAATAATCCTTTCTGCGGTAGAAGGTTCCCATATTGACACCGAGCAGGCTGGCGTAATAAACAGCACGTCCCATGCCGCCCTCATCCGGACTTACGATCATCAGATGCTTATCGTCTACCGGCATATCCGGATTACGATCAAAGATCTCACGGATGAACTGATAGGAGGTATAGAAATTATCAAAGCCGTGGATCGGAATCGCATTCTGAACACGGCTGTCGTGTGCGTCAAAGGTAATGATCGTCTCAACACCCATCTCTGTCAGCTCCTGAAGTGCCTGTGCACAGTCCAAAGACTCATTTGCCATACGGACATTCTGACGTCCCTCATACAGATACGGCATGATAACTGTGATCCGTCGTGGAGAACCGCCACATGCCATGATAACTCTCTTCAGATCCATAAAATGATCGTCCGGAGACATCTGTGAGATGCTTCCATGCATTTTGAAAAGCTCACTGTAATTGACGGTGTCTGCAATAATGAACAGGTCGGTTCCTCGGATCGACTGATTGATCACGGCACGTCCCTCGCCGGTACCAAATCGTGGACAGTCATAGGAAACCAGATAATCGTCGCGGTCATATTCCTGCATCTTAAAGGAAGAATTGCGGATGCCCGCTTCTGAAAGTGCTTTGTGGCGTCTCTCGATAATAAGCTGGTTGACCTTCTCGCCAAGCTCCTTACAGTTGTTTAATGCAATAATTCGAAGTGGGGCTACCAATAAAGAGTCATGATAATTTATATTTGACATAATCGTTCTCCAATCTGAAATTTTCAATCCTATTCAAAAATATATCGCTTTTGGACGTATCCGTCAATGGTTTCCTTTTGCAATTGGGTGTGAATTTTTCTCAAAGGGCTTTTCATTTTTAATGGTTTATGTTATAAATTAATATGGCTATGTGTGTTTACTCTGTATTTGATCCGTTATTCATTTATTTAAGATTTTGGAGGTATTATTTTGAGAAAGATAAGTAAAACAGCACTTTCCGTGCTTTTATGTGTAACAATGGTACTCACATCCGGCTGCAGTATTGGCAGCAAGAGTAAGAAGGAGACAGAGAAGAAGGCTTCCGAGTATGTCACTCTGGGCGAATATAAGCAGATTTCCATGAAGAAGTCTGATGTTGATGAACAGGTACAGAAGCAGATTGATTCGACGTTAGATTCTTATGCGGAGTATAAAAAGAAAAAGTCCGGCAAGGTTAAAGATGGCGATACCGTCAATATTTATTATGTTGGTAAGATGAACGGAAAGAAGTTTGACGGCGGTACCTGTACCAAGAAGGAGAATCCGGACGGATATAACCTTACGATTGGCTCCGGTACCTTTATTCCGGGATTTGAGGACGGCTTGATTGGTGCCGGCGTCGGTGAGAAGCTTGATGTTAAGGTGACATTTCCGAAGAGCTATCCGAATAATCCGGACATGGCAGGGAAAAAAGCCGTATTTACAGTAACGATCAATTATATCCAGGGCAAGAAGATACTTCCGAAGCTTACGGATGCGTTTGTCAAAAAGAACCTGACTTCGTATAAGTCATTAAAGGATTATAAGGATACACTGCGTCAGCATTCTCTGGAGGATCTGGCATGGGACAGCGTTTACAGTGCTTCCAAGGTGAATGAGTATCCGAAGGCAAGAGTTAATGAGATGTATAAGCAGCTCAACACCTCGATTGTATATTATCTGCAGCAGAACAACTACACGATCTCCGATTATCTGTCTGCACAGAATACGACATCGTCGGATTTTAAAAAGGAGCTGACAAAGACGGCGAAGGAAGATGTCGGTAAGCAGCTTGTTTACGGAGCCATTGCAGAGAAAGAAAATATCGAGATTTCCGATAAGGATTATAAGACAGAGCTTGGCAGCTATCTGTCAACCTATAACTGCAAGGATGAGGATGCATTGAATGAGCAGTTTCAGAATTTCTACGGCACGGATGCCAAGCAGCTCATCATGGATGATCTGTTATACAAGAAGGTGAAGACCTATCTGGCAGATAATGTTGTAGAGAAATAATCAGGTAAGGAGGAGCATGTAAAATGGCGAAACCAATTGTGGCGATCGTAGGACGTCCGAACGTCGGTAAATCCACATTATTTAATATGATGGTCGGGGAACGTCTTTCTATCGTTAAAGATACACCGGGTGTGACAAGAGACAGAATTTATGCAGATGTGACATGGCTGAATCACAGCTTCACACTGATGGATACCGGCGGAATCGAGCCGGAGACTAACGATCTGATGCTTAAGCACATGCGTGAGCAGGCCGAGATGGCGATCGAGATGGCAGATGTTGTGCTGTTTCTGACCGATGGCAAGACCGGTCTGGTCGATGCGGATTATCAGGTGGCAGATATGCTGCGCAAGTCCCGCAAGAAGGTAGTTCTTGTAGTAAATAAGATCGACAATTATGAGAAGCAGATGATGGATGTATACGAGTTTTACAATCTGGGTATCGGGGAGCCGTTCCCGATTTCTTCCATCGGTAAGATCGGCGTTGGTGAGATGTTAGACGAGATCGTGCACCTGTTTCCGGAGAATCTGGAGGAGGAAGAGGATGAGCGGCCGAGAGTGGCAATCGTTGGTAAGCCAAACGTTGGTAAGTCCTCGATCATCAATAAGCTTCTGGGCGAGAACCGCGTGATCGTATCGGACATTGCGGGAACAACCAGAGATGCGGTTGATACTGCTGTGACCTGGGAAGGCAGGGAGTATGTCTTTATCGATACGGCAGGACTTCGCCGTAAGAACAAGATCAAGGAAGAGATCGAGCGTTATTCGATCCTTCGTACGGTGTCTGCCGTAGAGCGTGCCGATGTGGTAATGCTTGTGATCGATGCAACAGAAGGAATTACGGAGCAGGATGCCAAGATCGCAGGAATCGCTCATGACCGTGGACGGGGTATGATCATCGTTGTCAACAAATGGGATGCGATCGAGAAGGACAACAACTCTGTCAAAAAGTACACCAATGAGATTCGAAAGGTCTTGTCTTTCCTGCCGTACGCAGAAATCGTATTTGTTTCTGCCAAGACAGGTCAGAGACTGCCAAAGCTCTTTGATACGCTCGAGGTTGTCATCCAGAATCATTCCCTTCGGATTGCGACAGGTGTCCTGAACGACATTCTGGCAGAGGCAGTCGCTATGCAGCAGCCGCCATCAGACAAGGGACGCCGGCTTAAGATTTACTATATGACACAGGTCAGCGTAAAGCCGCCGACATTTGTTATTTTTGTCAACAGTAAGAAGCTGATGCATTTTTCATACACCAGATATCTGGAAAATAAAATACGTGAGGCGTTTGGATTCTCCGGAACGCCATTGAAATTCTTTGTCAGAGAAAGGAAGGAAAACTGATCATGACAGCATATATTATCTGTTTGATCGTGGGATACTTCTGCGGATGTATTTCCATGGGTTACTTTGTAGGAAGATTTTATCATATGGATATCCGTACAAAAGGCAGCGGCAATGCCGGTACAACCAATGTGCTGCGTAACCTTGGTAAGATTCCGGCGCTCATCACGTTTGCCGGCGATCTTGCCAAGGCAATCATACCGATCCTTGTGATACGTCTTGTATTTGCGCCGGAGCAGTGGTATCTCTGGTGTCTGTATTGTGGGCTTGGTGTTGTTCTGGGTCATAACTATCCGTTTTATCTTGGATTTAAGGGCGGCAAGGGCATTGCCGTGACATCAGCGGTTGTCATGTCGGCATGTCATCCGCTGATGATTCCGATCGGACTGGCGATCTTTATCGTGATGGTTGCACTGACACGGTATGTATCTGTGGGATCTTTGTTTGTGGCATGGTATATTCCGGCTAATACATTGATCTTATACAGGGACAACCCTTATTTTGTACATATGATGATCTTAAGCCTGATCTTCACGGCTCTGGCGTACTTCCAGCACCGTAAGAACATTGTACGGCTGATCCATGGCAATGAAAATCCGCTCTGGGGCAATAAGAAGGAAGCGTAGGGGGCAAGAAAGGAATGCAGGACTATGAGTAAAGTAAGTTTTCTGGGGGCCGGAAGCTGGGGGACAGCTCTGGCGATTATGTTAGCAAAGAATGGACATGATGTGACATTATGGTCAGCGGTAGAGGCAGAAATCGATATGCTGGCAGAGCACAGGGAGCATAAAGACAGACTTCCCGGTGTGAAGCTTCCGGATTCGATTGCGCTTACAAAGGATTTAAAAGAGGCATGCACCGGATATGACCTGCTTGTCTTTGCGGTAGCGTCACCGTTTGTGCGACAGACGGCAAAGAACGCATCGCCGTATATCCGCGAGGGACAGCGGATTGTCAACGTGGCAAAGGGCATTGAGAATGATACTCTCTGCACGCTGCGCGATGTCATTCTGTCCGAGATTCCGCAGGCAGATATCTCTGTGCTGTCCGGACCAAGCCACGCAGAGGAGGTAGCGATCGGTGTGCCGACAACGGTTGTGGCAGGCTCCGTGAAGCGTGAATCCGCAGAAATAATCCAGGAAATATTTATGAATGAGAGATTCCGTGTATACACAAGCTCAGATATTATCGGTATTGAGCTTGGCGGCTCGATCAAGAATGTGATCGCACTGGCAGCCGGAGTGATCGATGGCATGGGCTTTGGCGATAATACGCGTGCTGCGCTGATCACAAGAGGAATTACCGAGATCAGCCGTCTCGGCGTGAAGATGGGCGGTCGCATGGAGACCTTTATGGGGCTTTCCGGGATCGGTGATCTCATTGTGACCTGCACCAGCGAGCACAGCCGGAATCATACGGCGGGCTATCTGATCGGAAAGGGTTATACAACCGACGCTGCGATGAAGGAAGTCAATCAGGTGGTTGAGGGAGTGCACTCTGCCCGGGCGGCAATGGCTCTGGCACAGCAGTATCAGGTCAGCATGCCGATCGTGGAGCAGATCAATAAGGTTTTATTTGAGGATATGCCGGTTCTGGATGCGGTACATGGTCTGTTGGTCCGTGATAAATGTAACGAATATCCCGGACTTGACTGGGACGAATAAACAGCTTTTCCATTCATATATTTAGTATGGGGCTGGAGGCAGCATGCATTTTGATCACAGCATCATTTTGTATGAAGTCACAGACAAATGCAAAATATATGAATGGAGGAGATCTTAATATGCAGCAGATGGATCAGCAAATGAATCGTCAGCAGAAAATAATGGCGGCAAAGGCATCTTTTCAAAGGACAGGTGACGATGCCGGCTTTTTCTATAAGAGGGATTTGAAAGAAGCGGAGCAACTGTTAAATGAAACGAAAAACACAGGACCTTCTTTTCATTTCGGACTGATGCGCTTCCTGGCGTCCGTCATGCTTCTTATCATACTTCTGGCTGCATTTTCCGGCGGATTTTCCTATCGGGGTTTTCGGCAGGAATATGTTGAAAAATGTATGTCAGATGAAACGACCTGGAACAAGCTGGAGGAGCAGGTGCAGAAGCTGTATCAGAATGCGTTGGAGCAGGGGAAGAAGCTTTCGAAGGACTCTGCGCAGTAGGTCGGTGAGACAGAAGAGATTTCAGGATGCACAGCAGCATAAGACAGAAAGGATTTTGAATACATGGGTGCAAGAAAATTAGCATTATCGGATGAGATATTATTATCTGTGGAAAAACCGGCGAGATATATTGGAAATGAGATCAACATGGTCAAAAAGGATCCGGCACAGGTGGATGTGCGTTTCTGTATGTGTTTTCCGGATGTATATGAGATCGGTATGTCCCATCTTGGCATACAGATCCTTTACGATATGTTCAATCAGTGGGATGACGTATATTGCGAGAGAGTGTATTCTCCGTGGGTGGATCTGGATCAGATCATGCGTAAGCAGCATATTCCGTTGTTTGCACTGGAAACGCAGGAGCCGATCAGAAATTTTGATTTTCTCGGAATCACGCTGCAGTATGAGATGTGTTATACCAATATTCTGCAGGTTCTTGATCTTTCCGGGATCCCACTTAAGGCAAAGGAAAGGACGATGGAGGATCCGTTCGTGATCGGTGGAGGTCCGTGCAGCTACAATCCGGAGCCGATCGCTGATTTCTTTGACATGTTTTACATCGGCGAGGGGGAGACGCAGTACCGTCGCATGATGGATGAATACAAGGAATGGAAAAAGTCCGGACAGGACAGAGTGGCATTTTTGAAGCGTGCTGCACAGATCCCGGGGATCTATGTGCCGATGTTTTATGAGGCGTCCTACAACGAAGACGGAACTTTGGCAGACTTTCAGCCGATCGTGCAGGAGGCACCGAAGACGGTCATGAAAGAGGTCGAGATGGATATGGAGCATACCTATTATCCGGAGAAGCCTTTAGTGCCTTATATCAAGGTGACGCAGGATCGTGTTGTGCTGGAAATACAGAGAGGCTGTATCCGCGGCTGCCGTTTCTGTCAGGCGGGTGTATTGTATCGCCCGATCCGTCCGCGTAAGCTGGAATTTCTAAAGGACAGAGCAATTAAAATGCTAGAATCTACCGGTCATGAGGAAATCACGCTCAGTTCCTTAAGCTCCAGTGATTACAAGGAGCTGCCGGAGCTTGTGTACTGGCTGATCGATGAGTGCAGCAAAAACGGGATCAATATTGCACTGCCGTCCCTTCGTATCGATGCATTTTCGTTGGATGTTATGTCGAAGGTACAGGATGTGCGAAAGAGCAGCTTAACCTTTGCGCCGGAGGCGGGCTCCCAGAGGATGCGAAATGTCATCAACAAGGGTCTGACCGAGGAAAATATCTTAAACGGTGCGATGGATGCCTTTCGTGGAGGCTGGACAAGAGTAAAGCTTTATTTCATGCTGGGGCTGCCGGGTGAGACCTACGATGATATTGAGGAGATCGCGGTGCTTTCGGACAAGATCGCGAGAGAATATTATACGATCCCGAAGGAGGAGCGCAAGGGAAAGGTCAATATCGTGACAAGTACGTCCATTTTTGTGCCAAAGCCGTTTACGCCGTTCCAGTGGGCACGAATGAATTCCAGGGAGGAGGCACTGGACAAGCGTAATTTTCTGCTTGGTAAGGTCAAGAGCCAGTTAAATGCCAAGAGTATTAAATATAACTGCCATGATGCCGATGTATCCGAGCTTGAGGGCGTATTTGCAAGAGGTGACCGCCGGTTAAATGACGTGATCCTCCAGGCGTATGAGGATGGCTGCTTCTATGATGCCTGGACTGAATATTTCAAATACGATGTGTGGCAGAAGGCGTTTGAGGATCATGGGCTGACCATGGACTTTTATAATGACAGAGAGCGCAGTGAGGACGAGCTGTTTCCATGGGATTTCATTGACTGTGGTGTGACAAAGCAGTTTTTGCTGCGGGAGTATCACCGTGCAAAGGAAGCTGTTGTGACACCGAATTGCCGTCAGAAATGTGCCGGCTGTGGTGCGGCAAGATTTGGCGGCGGTGTCTGTACCGAGAAGAGAGAAGGGGGATGTGTGTAGGATGAAAGCGAGAATCAAGTTTTCCAAATGTGGTTCCATGCGGTTTATCGGTCATCTGGATGTCATGCGATATTTCCAGAAGGCATTTCGAAGAGCACATATTCCGGTCAGCTACAGCAAGGGCTATTCACCGCATCAGATCCTGTCCTTTACCTCGCCGCTCGGAATCGGGCTGACCAGTGATGCCGAATATATGGATATGGAGCTGGAGGAGTGTCCGGAGCCGGAGAAGATGGTGGACTGGATCAACAGTCAGATGAACGATGAGATCCGTGTGAAGGATTTCGTCCTGCTGCCGGATGAGGCAAAGCCGTCCATGGCAATGCTTGCCGGATGTGATTATCTGGTTGCTTTAAAACCGGGCAAGGTGTCCGATTTTCGGGACAGACCGGATATGGAACAGGTGCTTGCAGATTTTGTAGCACAGCCGGAGATTCTGGTAACAAAGAAAACAAAACGCTCCGAAAAGCAGGTAGATATCAAACCGAATATTTATTATTTGAGCAGCAAGCTTGAAGCATTCGAGGAGCAGACCGGACAGGCATATGGTGCGCTATGTCTTGATACAGAGGAATATCAGCCGGTGTTTTACTGCCAGCTTACGGCGGGAAGTGTGTTAAATATCAAGCCGGAGCTTGTGATGCAGGCGTTGTGCCGGTTTGTGGGAACGGAGTATGATCCGCTTGACTATCAGATCCACCGACTGGAAATGTACGGGGATGAGAACGGCAAAAAGGGAGAGATCCATCTGTTACACGATGAAATTCCGTGTCAACTTGTGCCATTGTCAAGCTATCATAAATAAAAGTTCCGGATCTTCGGAATGTATTATATATAGATTTTAAAGGAAATAAGCATTTACAATGATGAGGAAAGGGGTGTGCCTGTCATGGAGCTTTTGCTGACGAAATCGGACCATAAAATATTATCCATGCTGTCGGATGGCAAACGGATCCTGCAGGTGCATGCGGAACCGGAACAGACGAAAGAGGATAAGATCTTTGTCGGTGATATTTATGTCGGAAAGGTCCGCAATGTCGTTAAAAATATCAATGCGGCGTTTGTCGAGTTTGCCAAGGGGCAGATGGGATATCTTTCTCTGGCAGACAAGGTTGTACCGCTTCACACGGCGGGCGGAAGAGGGGACGATCGCGTTCTGATCGGGGATGAGATCATTGTACAGGTGAAAAGAGAGGCTCTGAAAACCAAGCCGCCGGCACTTAGCGGAGCAATCGACATTACCGGCAGATATGTGGTGCTTACCATTGGCAAGAAGGGCTGCAACATATCCAAGAAGATTCGGGATAAGGCAGTGCGCAGCCGCCTTCTGGAGATTCTCGGAGAATATGAGGATCCGGGATATCTTCTGATCGCGCGCACGAACAGTGCCGGGGTGGCGGAGGAGACTCTGCGGGAGGAGATTGAAGCACTTTTAAAGCGTTACGAGAAGATCACACAGCAGGGAATCTACAGACAGCCGTTTCAATGTCTGGAGCAGGCACCGCCGGCGTATCTGGCAGACATCCGTGACGGCTATGCCGAGCAGATCGAGAGGATCGTGACGGATGATGAGCAGCTATATACACAGGCGGAGACGTATCTGAAGGAGTATTCTCCGCAGGAACAGGACAAGCTTGTGCACTGGGATCTAAAGGACGGTAAGCTTGACGCGGTCTATAATGTGACAAGAACCATAGAGCACGCCCTGATGCCGAAGGTATGGCTGAAAAGCGGGGCGTATCTGGTGATCCAGCCGACTGAGGCTCTGATCTCGATCGATGTCAACACCGGAAAGGCAGTCTCTAAGAAGAAGGATGTCCAGAAGACCTTTGCAAAGATCAATCTGGAGGCAGCCGGGGAGATTGCCGTGCAGATGCGGCTTCGCAATCTGTCCGGTATTATTCTGGTGGATTTTATCGATCTGGAGGATAAGGAGGATCAGAAGAAACTGATGGAGTGTCTCCGACAGGAGGTACGAAAGGATCCGGTCCAGACAACGGTCGTTGATATGACGAAATTAGGGCTTGTGGAAATTACAAGAAAAAAAGGACGAAAAAGTCTGTACGAACAGATCAAAGAGATAGAAACAAAGCAGTCAGAAAGGCAGGGTGAGTGAATTGACGCAGGATGAGATCATAATCAGAAAAGGGATTGTCCATATTCTTGATGCAGAGCTGGGCTATCCGGTATTTTCCGAGGAGCTTTTGGAATTATCACCGGATACCAATGATTTTTTTCGGGGATTGCTCTATAAGATTATGTCCGGAGATGAGATGAAAAAGTGCTTTTTCGATGAATCCGGGGAGCAGTCCGAGGAGATGCCGCAGGTTGATGTGTATGCTCTGGTTAAGGCATTTTCGGAGGAGAGCATGGTCGAGGACAGCAAGAAGCTTGCGCAGGCACTGTATGATATCATGAATGCCAATGTCACGATCCCGTCCGCAGACTTTGCGGTTGTAACATTTCAAGTGCATTCCATGATGTATCTCGGTCTTTTAAAGATGAACTATAAAGAAAGCTATGTACATATGACGCAGAATAATGAGGAGGGACGGAATATTAACCAGATCATCCGTTACCGTTCCATGCTTCCATCGGCGACCACAAAGCTTTCCGAGGCAGTGATCATCGATCTGACGGATTACAGCGTACAGATCATCGAAAAGAAATACGACATTAACGGAAGCAAGGTCAATTATCTGTCCGAACTTTATCTGCACTGTCATGCGGCAATGTCTTCCAAGACAAAGCTTGATATCGTGGTCAATGCGGTAAAGCAGGTCAATAACAAGCATTATTCGGAGGAGCCGGTCAAGCAGCTTGAGGCAAAGCGTATCATCAAGGAAGAGATGGAGGAGACCGGAAGCGTCAGTGTTGAGAAGGTCAGCGATAAGCTTTACGGAGATGTGCCGCAGATCAAGGAAGAGTTTGACAAGAAAATGGAGAAGTACCATATGGAGACGGCAGAGGTGACGCCGCAGAGCGAACGGACCACCAAGAAGTTCGAGAAGCAGTACCTGAAAACGGACACCGGTATTGAGATCAATATCCCGATGGAGCAGTATCAGGATGCCGATCAGGTTGAATTTATCACGAATCCGGACGGAACGATCTCTGTTCTGATCAAGAATATCAATAAGATCACGACGCGGTAGCAGAGATGGTACGAGGAATCGCAATATTATTTGGCAGGTGACGGCATATACAGGCTGCTTCCATGCGTGCAGAAATGACAGTGAAAAGGGGAAAATAATGTTTCGATTATGGGCAAAGATATTTAAGGATAACCGGATGCTTCAGGATCTGACGATCTGTGATGACAGCAAGGACAAGAACCGGACGAAGAAGGTGTTTGATGCTCTGGATGAGGTCTGCTATGCCTTTGATCTGAGTCGTCCGATCTGGTTAAATACCAACATCGATGAGTTTAAGAGGAATGACAAAACAAGATTCCGCAGGGATAATTTTATTGATGATATCGATTTTGATTTTCTGGAGATCCATGTGATCGAGGAGGATGACGATTTCTAAAACAGCGGGGAGAGAAATTCTTTCTCAATAAGCGTCCGGCTCCGGTTCAATACAGGGCAGGGCGCTTATTTTGACTTTACTTTTTATTTTGGTCATGGTAAAATGAGCGTTGACGAGCAGCACAGACAATCGCAGCTGCAAGCGCCGAAAGGCCGCAGGTGAGGAAAGTCCGGGCTTCACAGGGCAGGATGCCGGATAACGTCCGGTGGAGGCAACTCCCAGGCCAGTGCAACAGAAAATAACCGCCAGCCTTAGCTGGTAAGGGTGAAAAGGCGAGGTAAGAGCTCACCGCGTTTCCGGTAACGGAGACGGCTGTGTAAACCCCATCCGAAGCAAGACCGAACAGGGACGATACGGTTGCCCGCCGTGTTCCGGGTAGGTTGCTTGAGTCTGCCGGTAACGGCAGACCTAGATAGATGATTGTCTGATACAGAACCCGGCTTATAGTGCTGCTCCCTTATTTATAGAAAACGGAGAGAGAACTATGGCACTGACACCAATGATGCAAAAGTATCTTGAGACGAAGGAGGAATACAAGGATTGTATTCTTTTTTATCGTTTAGGGGACTTTTATGAGATGTTTTTTGACGATGCAAAGATCGTTTCCAGGGAGCTTGATATTGCGCTGACCGGCAAAAGCTGTGGACTGGAGGAGCGTGCGCCGATGTGCGGCGTTCCGTTTCATGCGGTGGATACATATCTGGATCAGCTTATCAGTAAGGGCTATAAGGTGGCAATTTGTGAGCAGGTGGAGGATCCGAAGCTTGCAAAGGGACTTGTAAAGCGCGAGGTTGTCCGTGTGGCGACACCGGGCACGAACCTGAATATGCAGGCACTGGATGAGAGCCGTAATAACTATCTTCTTTGTGTGGTATATACGACAAATGCTTACGGTGTCTCCTATGTCGATGTGACGACGGGAGACTATTATGTGACTGAGTTTGATTCGGAGAATAAGCTTTTGGATGAGATTGGTAAGACGATGCCGTCGGAGATCATCTGCAACGATTCCTTTCTGGTGTCGGGGATCGATCTGGACGATCTGCGGGATCGTTTAAAGATCGTGATCTCAGCGATCGATGCATGGCATTTTGACGAGGACCGTTGTGTGGACAGTCTGTGCCGCCACTTTCATGTAAGCTCCTTAGATGGTCTGGGGCTTGCGGATTATTCGATCGGTGTGACTGCTGCCGGAGCCGTGATGCAGTATCTTGAGGAGACACAGAAGATCTCTCTTGACCATATTACAACAATAAAGCCATATGTGCCGAACAGCTATATGCTGCTTGACCGAGCGACCAGACGTAATCTGGAGCTTTGTGAGACGATGCGGGAGAAAGCGAAGAGAGGCTCTCTTTTCTGGGTGCTTGACCGGACCAAAACGGCGATGGGAGCCAGAAAGCTGCGTAATTCCATTGAGCAGCCGCTTGTCGATAAGGATAAGATCAATGAACGCCTCGATGCGATCGAGGCATTAAATAATAACGAGATCTCCAGGGAGGAGCTGCGGGAATATCTTTCACCGATCTATGATCTGGAGCGCCTGATCAGTAAGATCAGCTACCGTAGTGCCAATCCAAAGGATCTGCTGGCGTTTAAGCAGTCTCTGTCCATGTTGCCGGCGATCAAGTACCTTCTGGAAAGCTTTGAGGGAGATACCCTGTTATCTGCCTACGGAAAAGATCTGGATGATCTGTCGGATATCTGCGGACTGATCACGGATGCAATCGACGAAGAAGCACCTTTGACTGTGCGGGAAGGCAAGATGATCAAGAGCGGCTATAATGAGGAGATCGACCGGCTGCGTCTGGCAAGCACGGATGGCAAGAAATGGATGGCAGATCTTCTGGAGGAGGAGAAGGAACGCTCCGGAATTAAGAATCTGCGTATCAAATATAATAAAGTATTCGGCTATTATCTTGAGGTGACCAAGTCCTTTATCGACCAGGTGCCGGAGGACTGGATGCGCAAGCAGACATTGGTAAATGCGGAACGCTATACGACGCCGAAGCTTAAGGAGTTAGAGGAGACGATCACCGGAGCGGAGGATAAGCTTTATACGCTCGAATACAACGTATTCTGTGAGGTGCGTGATGCGATCTATGCACAGATCGGCAGGATCCAGACGGCAGCCAAGATCATTGCCGGCGTGGACATGTTAGCATCGCTTGCAGTCGTGGCAAGGCAGAATAATTATGTGCGACCGCAGATCCGTAAGAAGGGTGCGATCGACATAAAGAACGGACGCCATCCGGTTGTGGAAAAGATGATCAAAAACGATATGTTTGTCGCAAACGATACATATCTGGACAATGACAAGCACCGGATCAGCATTATCACCGGACCGAACATGGCAGGAAAGTCCACTTATATGCGCCAGACGGCACTGATCGTTCTGATGGCACAGATCGGTTCCTTTGTGCCTGCCGAGAAGGCGGTCATCGGAATTGTTGACCGGATCTTTACGAGAGTCGGTGCGTCGGATGATCTGGCGAGCGGACAAAGTACATTTATGGTGGAAATGACTGAAGTTGCCAATATCCTTCGGAATGCCACGAAGGACAGCCTGATCATTTTGGATGAGATCGGACGCGGCACCAGTACGTTTGACGGACTTGGCATTGCATGGGCGGTGATCGAGCATATTGCAGATAAGAAGCTGCTTGGTGCCAAGACTCTATTTGCAACGCATTATCATGAGCTGACGGAGCTTGAGGGTAAGCTTGACAGCGTGGATAACTACTGTGTTGCTGTTAAGGAGCAGGGGGAGGATATTATTTTCCTGCGAAAGATCATCAAAGGCGGCGCGGACAAAAGCTACGGTATTCAGGTGGCGAAGCTTGCCGGTGTCCCGGAAAACGTTCTCAGACGTGCCAGGGAGATCGTGGACGAACTCAGTAATAATGACATTGCCGAACGTGCGAAGGACATTGCCGTGGAATACGAAATTCCGGACTATGAATACGGCATTGAGCAGCAGACCAAAAAGCCGAGAAAGATTCGTAAGAAAACAGAGTCGGAGATTGAATCAGAGAAGATGGGACAGATCTCTTTGTTTGACGGCTATCAGCCGAATGTAAAGACCGATGATATCATATATGAGCTGCACGATCTGGATCTGTCGACAACGACGCCGATCGATGCAATGAATATTTTATACAAGATGCAGACAAAGCTGAGAGAGAGAATGTAAGGAAAGGCTGGTGGTTGAAGTGTCAAAGATACATGTTCTGAATCAGGATACCATAAATAAGATCGCGGCAGGCGAGGTCATTGAGCGGCCGATGGCAGTCGTGAAGGAACTGACGGAGAATGCGATCGATGCAGATGCCACTGCAGTTACGGTGGAGGTCAAGGACGGCGGTAAGGCGTTGATCCGTATGACTGACAACGGAGTCGGCATGAACAAGGAGGATATCCGTCTTGCGTTTACGCCGCATGCCACCAGTAAGATCGAGGATGCCAAGGATCTGCTTAAGGTAGCGACACTTGGATTTCGCGGTGAGGCTCTTGCGAGTATTTCCTCGGTTTCACAGCTTGAGATGGTGGCAAAGACCAGAAATGAACTGATGGGATCGCGTTATGAAGCAGACGGTGGTGTGGAGCGTACGCTGGAGGATGTGGGATGCCCGGACGGAACGACGATCCTTGTGCGCAATCTGTTTTATAATACACCGGCACGCCTGAAATTCTTAAAATCCTCGCCGACAGAGGCGGGATATATCAATACGCTGATCGAGAGACTGGCATTATCCCATCCGGAGATCTCTTTCCGTTTTATCAATCAGAATCAGACGAAGCTTCATACGTCCGGTAACGGTAATCTGAAGGATGTGATCTATCATATTTACGGCAGGGATATCACGGCAAATCTGATTGAGGTGGATGCAGGTGAGGTGAGCTGTCAGGTGAAGGGCTTTATCGGAAAGCCTGTGGTATCAAGAGGAAACCGTAATTATATGAATTATTTCATCAATGGACGCTATATTAAGAGTTCAACGATCCACAAGGCGATTGAGGATGCCTACCAGCCATATACCATGCAGCACAGATATCCGTTTACCGTGCTGCATTTTACGGTCAATCCGGAGCTTGTCGATATCAATGTGCATCCGCAGAAAATGGAGATTCGTTTTTCGGATGCACAGGGAATTTATCAGAGTGTGTATCATGCCGTCAGTGAGGCATTAAAGTATAAGGAATTTATCCCGGAGGTCACTCTGCAGGAAAATTCCTCCGAACGCAAAGCCGGAGGCAGGAGCGGTTCTGTCGGAAATACAGGGGGAACGTTTCAGAAGGACCACGCCGGAAAAGAAAATATGGCAGCAGTCAGACCGGCAAAACCGGTTCGTGAGCCGGAAATATTTGAGAAGAAGAGAATGCAGTCTGTGCAGATATTAGAAGAGCTTAAGAAGCAGGATGAGCTTTTAGAACAGCAGGGACAGCTGCGGGAAAACGCACCTTATGCGACAGGCAGAGAAGAGACACCACAGGCATATCCTGTTTTGAAAAACAAGCCGGTACAGGAGTCTATGTTTGACAAAGGAATATTATCCGAACAGGCGCAGAAGGAGGTCAAGATTATCGGTCAGGTATTTGATACCTACTGGATCCTGCAGTATGACAATGCCATGTATATGGTTGACCAGCATGCGGCACATGAGAAGGTGCTTTACGAGCGTTTCATGAAGAAGCTGGCAGAGAAAAAGCCGATGGTGCAGATGCTGCAGCCGCCGGTGATACTGACACTTACCATGCAGGAGGAAGAGGCCGTTAAGAATAACATGACAGTCTTTGAGGAGTTAGGTTATCAGATCGAGCCGTTTGGCGGCAGGGAATATGCGGTGAGCGGTGTTCCTTCACATCTTCCGCATATTGGCAATGAGGAGCTGTTAAAGGAAGTGATTGACACGCTCGTTGATGAGCATGACCACAGGACGCCGGATATTTTAAAGGATAAGATTGCGTCCATGTCCTGCAAGGCTGCAGTTAAGGGGAATAACCGGCTTCCGAGAGAACAGATGGAGGAGCTTTTAAGAGAGCTTATGACATTAGAGAACCCATACCATTGTCCTCATGGCAGACCAACAATGATCAAAATGACGAAGACGGAAATGGATAAGAAATTTAAGAGAATTGTGTAAGGAGACAACTATGCAGGAGAAACATAAAAAACCGCTGATCGTTCTGACGGGACCGACGGCAGTGGGAAAGACCGCATTATCCATCGGTCTTGCCAAGGCAGTGGGGGGTGAGATCATCTCGGCAGATTCCATGCAGGTATACAAAGGGATGGATATCGGAACTGCCAAGATTATGCCGGAGGAAATGCAGGGCGTGAAGCATTATCTGGTGGATGAGCTGGAACCGGACGAGGAATTTAATGTCGTGGTGTTTCAGAGGCTGTGTAAGCAGTATATGGAGCAGATCTACGCCGAGGGAAGGATTCCGATCATTGTCGGAGGAACCGGATTTTATATCCAGTCGATCCTGAATGATATCGACTTTACGGAGAATGAGGCGGACACCTCATACCGACAGATATTAGAGGAGCGGGCAAAGACACAGGGCGTTCAGTCGCTTCACGCAGAGCTTTGCCGTGTGGATGAGAAGGCGGCAGAGCAGATTCATCCAAACAACGTCAAAAGAGTGATCCGTGCACTGGAATATTATCATCAGACCGGAGAGAAGATCTCAGAGCACAATGAATCACAGAGGCAGAAAAATTCACCGTACGATTTTATTTATTATGTGCTTCGCCTTCCGCGGGAGATCCTTTATGACCGGATCAACCGGCGCGTGGATCTGATGCGTGAACAGGGACTGGAGGCTGAGGTCAGACGATTAAGAGAACAGGGATGCACCAGAAATATGGTTTCGATGCAGGGGCTTGGCTACAAGGAGATCCTTGCGGCATTAGACGGTGAATGCACCATGGATGAGGCATTTGATAAGATCAAGCTTGAAACAAGACATTTTGCGAAGCGGCAGTTCACCTGGTTTCGCAGGGAACGCGATGTGACGTGGCTTGATAAGGACCGGTTTGCGGATGAGCAGGAGCTGCTCAAGCACTGCGTTCGGGAAATCAGACAGCACTTTGACCGGACACACGGTTCGTTGGGTACAGGAGATCAGACAGCACTTTGACCGGACGCACGGTTCGTTGTGTACAGGAGATCAGACAGCACTTTGACCGGACGCAGGTATGATGCTTACGGAAAGAAGTCGCAGAATATGGAGAATCAAAGAGAAAAGAGGAAGAAAAATGGAGTTACAGAATTTATACGAAAAAGCAGGAATTGACAGTAAGGTGTATGATTTCTGCAGTCAGATAGAGGAAGGGTTAAAGGAGCGTTTTGCAGAGATTGACAAGACAGCGGAGTACAACCAGATGAAGGTGCTTCGTGCAATGCAGCAGCACAAGGTGAGTGCCGGCTGCTTTGAGTCTTCTACCGGATATGGCTATGATGATCTTGGCAGAGAAACACTGGAGGATGTCTATGCGTCTGTGTTTGAGGCGGAATCTGCGCTGGTGCGCCCGCAGCTTACCTGTGGAACCCATGCGCTTACCGTGGCACTTTCCGCCAATTTAAGACCGGGGGACGAGCTTCTTTCGCCGGTCGGCAAGCCGTATGATACGCTGGAGGGAGTGATCGGCATCGGTGACAATGCGGCACCGGGATCCTTAAAGGAATTTGGTGTCACTTACCGTCAGGTTGATCTGAAGGAGGACGGAAGCTTTGATTTTGATGGCATCCGTGCGGCACTCAACGATAAAACAAAGCTTGTGACGATCCAGCGTTCCAAGGGCTATGCGACACGTCCGACGCTTTCGGTAGAGCGGATCGGTGAGCTGATCGCGTTTATCAAGTCCATCCGTCCGGATGTGATCTGCATGGTTGATAACTGCTACGGTGAGTTTGTGGAGCGTATTGAGCCGACACAGGTCGGAGCGGATATGTGCGTTGGCTCATTGATCAAGAATCCGGGCGGCGGTCTCGCACCGATCGGCGGTTATATTGTCGGAAGAAAAGACCTGATCGATATGTGTGCATATCGCCTGACAGCACCGGGACTCGGAAAAGAAGTCGGTGCAACACTCGGATTAAACCGTTCGTTTTTCCAGGGATTTTTCATGGCACCGTGCGTGGCAGCTTCTGCACTGAAGGGCGCGATCTTTGCGGCAAATGTCTATGAGCGTCTGGGCTTTCCGGTTGTACCGAACGGTACAGAGTCCCGTCATGATATTATCCAGGCAGTGACACTTGGCAGTGCGGAGGGTGTGATCGCATTCTGCAAGGGCATTCAGGCGGGCTCGCCGGTGGACAGCCACGTTGCGCCGGAGCCGTATGCTATGCCGGGCTATCACAGTGATGTGATCATGGCAGCAGGTGCTTTTGTGCAGGGTTCTTCGATCGAGCTGAGCGCGGACGGTCCGATCGAGCCGCCGTATGCGGTCTATTTTCAGGGAGGTCTTACTTGGTACCACGCCAAGTTTGGTATCATGATGTCCGTTCAGTACATGGCAAAAGAGGGATTATTGAACCTTCCTGTGTAAATCGTGTAGAATTTTATAAAAATATCACGAATAAATCACAATTCCATTGACAGATGGTTCTATACAAAAATAAGATTTTATGATACCATATAATGTGATGCGTTTGGTGGGGAAAGCCTTCAGACAGGAGGCAGTAATGAATAAAAACAAACGTGAACAATATGGTCAGAGACCGGACGGATCCATCCGCATGAAGGAACTTCCGCTTTCCGAGCGACCCTATGAGAAGTGTCTTCGGTACGGTCCGGAAGCTCTTTCGGACAGTGAGCTTCTTGCAGTTGTGATACGAACGGGCAGTCGGGGAGAGAAGGCGGTGGATCTTGCCAGAAAAGTTTTGGGCAGTCTGCCACAGAAGAATCTCGGTGGTCTGTTTCAGGTGTCGTTAAAGCAGCTTCAGGAGATTCGCGGGATCGGCAAGGTCAAAGCGGTGCAGCTTAAATGCATGGCGGAATTTACAAAGCGCATGGTGCGCTGCAGCATGCCGTTGGAGCAGCTTAAGTGCAGTGAACCGGAGCAGGTGGCAGCGTATTACTGCCAGCAGATGCGTTTTCTGGAGACCGAGCAGGTGCTTTTGCTTGTACTGGATGGCAAGAATGCGGTGATACAGGAGATCGTCATTTCAAATGGATCTTTTAATGCTTCGGTGGCATCTCCCCGGGAAATTTTCTATAATGCGCTCAAGCACAGAGCAGTCAGTATTCTGCTTTTGCACAATCATCCGTCAGGAGATCCGTCGCCGAGCCGTGAGGACATGCTTTTGACAAAGAGAATCCGTGATGTGGGGCAGATGATCGGAATTGAGCTGGTGGATCATATTGTGATCGGTGATAACCGATATACCAGTTTTCGTGAGAGCGGTTATTTATAAAAGCATCGATGGACATAAGACTCAGATTACCGGAAGGGAGTATTCCAATGGCACATAAAACTTATGGTATTGATTTTGGAACGGGTACCGTAAAGGTCTATAAAAAATCAGAGGGAATTATTCTGAATGAGAGAACGGTTGTGGCGACTGTCGGTAAGGGCGCAGCGCAGCGTCCGGTTGCGATCGGGGACAAGGCATATGAGATGTTCGAGAAGGTTCCGCCCAATATTAAGGTTTCTTTTCCTCTGGAGAACGGAGTGATCTCGCAGATGGGAGATATGATCTCGCTGTGGAATTTCATGCTGGAGAAGATATCCGGCAGACGAAAGGCAAAGAACGCCGATTTTTATATTGCCGTGCCGGCAGATATCCGTGAGGTGGACAAGAATGCTTACTCGCGTGTTGTTTCTGAAAGTGAGTGCAAGCCGCACAAGGTGTTTCTGATCCATAAGCCGGTCGCGGATGCGCTGGGACTTGATCTTGATGTGGAGAATGCGAGAGGCATTATGATCGTCAATGTAGGTGCGGAGACAACCGAGATTTCCGTGCTGTCACTGGGAGGAATTGTCGTGTCGAAGCTTCTTCCGTACGGAGGCAATTATTTTGATGAACAGATCATCAATTATATCCGCAAGGAGCATAACTTTGTGATCGGCAGGAAGAGCGCCGAGCAGATCAAGAAGACGCTTGTTTCAGCCGTACCCGTTGATGAGAAGGTGACTGTGGTCGGACGCAATGTGGTGAAGGGGCTTCCGGGTGAGGTGACAGTGGCATCCTCCGAGATATTTCCTTTGGTTCAGGGCGTATTTTTGTCGATATCGGCAGCCGTGCGTTCCATGCTGGAGCGGACGCCGCCTGAGATTGCATCCGAGATTGCGGAAAGAGGCATTTATCTGACCGGCGGATCCTCCTGGATCCGTGGAATGGATCAGCTTGTTGCCAATGAGACACGGTATAAGATCAATACCACGAAGCATGCGCAGAGAACGGTTGTGACCGGTCTCGGATATCTGGCAGAGCATCCGAAGCTTGCCGCCAGATACAGCATTCCTCTGAAGGAGATCAGAGGATAAAGAGAATGAAGGAGTTGTAGGAATGCGTAAACGGACTAAAATTACAATGGATCCGAAATATATACTGATGACCATTGCGATCGTGAGTGTTGCTCTGATCATTGTATCATTTCGATTTCAGGATAAAATGACACCGATCAGAACGGCTGTGGGCAGTGTGGTGACACCGATGCAGCGCGGAATTAACAAGATCGGACTTGTTGTGGCAGACGGGATGGATTATGCGACAACTGTCAAGAAGCTGGTCAAAAAGAACAATGCACTGCAGAAGCAGCTGGATGATCTGTCACAGCAGAATCGTCTGCTTCAGCAGGACAAATATGATCTGGATGATTTCCGCAAGCTCTATAGTCTGGATGAGAAGTATTCCGACTATCCGAAGGTGGCGGCACATGTTATCAGCAGTGATGGCAACTGGTTTAACAGCTTTGTCATCGACAAGGGTTCCAAGGACGGTCTGAAGGTCAACATGAATGTGCTGGCGGGAGACGGACTTGTCGGCATCGTCACAGAAGTGAATAAATCCTATGCGAGAGTCCGTTCGATCATTGATGATGAGAGCAGTGTAACCGGATCTTTCTTGAAAACATCGGATATGTGCTTTGTAAACGGGAATCTGAAGCTGATAGGTAAGGGGATGATCGATATCAGCGGCATCCCGGCAGATGCCGAGGTGAAGGATGGCTACGAGGTTGTTACCTCACCGGTCAGCGATAAGTACCTTCCGGGGATCCTGATCGGTTATGCCAGAGATATCAAGACGGATTCCTCAAATATCACACAGTCGGCGCATCTGACACCGGCTGCCGATTTTTCGGGACTTGATATGGTGCTTGTGATCACAGAGGTGAAGGATTCCGGTGATTTGGAGGATATTTTAAATTGAGACGTTATATTTACCTGTTATTGCTGAATATCGTATGCTTTGTGCTTCAGACAACGGTGTTCAGGCATCTTCCGCTTGGTGGGGTCGTACCGAATATTCTGATCATGATCACAGCGGCTTCCGGACTCATGTATGGAAGAAAGCTTGGTATGTTTTCCGGATTTGTGGGTGGTCTTATGATCGATGCGATGTTTAACAGCGTGATCGGTCTGACAATTTTGATCTATTCGTTTATCGGATATGTCAATGGTATGTTAAATAAACTGTACTTCAAGGAAAGATTATATATTCCGGTTATTACGATCGTGCTTAGCGATCTGGCATATGGTGTTTTGTATTATGTGTGTCGTTTTATGCTTCGGGGCAGAATGGACTTTATGTTTTATCTGATACATGTGATGATTCCGGAGGCGGTGTACACACTGATCATCGGAGTGCCGATCTACCTTCTGATGCGGCAGATCAAGGAGCATTTCAAACCGGAGGAGCATGTTTCGCTGGAGGAGCATGTGGAGATGGATCGGGAGAAGGCTATCTGATTTCGGTGAAAGGAGAGAAGAAACGTGTTAGACACTTTGAAGGATTATATCAAAGCATTTTTCAATTCAAGACTGCTGCCGGTTACGGTTGTTTTTATGCTTCTTTTTTCCATTCTGATCAATCGTATGTTTGAACTTCAGATCGTGGACAGAGACAGTATTATCGCAAGTGGTGCGAGCAATACCATCAAGGAAAAGGATATCAAGGCGACCCGCGGTAACATTTACGACTGTAACGGAACACTTCTTGCCTATAACAAGCTGTCTTATAATATCGTATTTTCGGAGACCTCCAAGCTGACGGGTATGACGGACGAAGAGAAGAACACGATGATCTACCGTCTGCTTTATATCTTAAAGAAGCATGGCAGTGAGCTTTCTGTGGATTATTATCTGGCGTATGATCACGGCAAGCTGCAGTATCAGGTGGAGGGCAGCTCTCTGGAGCGTTATCTGGCGGATGCATACTCTGTGCAGAACGGCGTGAAGGCACTGACACAGGAGCAGAAGGATACGACGCCGCAGGCGATGTATGATTATCTCATTAAGAAGTTTGAGATTGCGGAAACTTATGATAAGGATACGGCGATCGATATTCTGGCGGTGCGTTATGCGATGTTTATCAACCGTTATGCGAAGTTTCAGGACATCATTCTTGCCAAGAACGTCGATGAGAAGACAGTTGCGGCTGTCAAAGAAAACAGTGAACTTTTGCCGGGTGTTGACATTGATCAGAACACCTCTCGTGTTTATAAGAAGAGTAAGTATTTTGCACATATGCTCGGTTATACCGGTTCCATCTCAGCGGAGAAGCTGGAGGAACTGAATAAAGAGAACAAGGAATCTATTTATTCCGTAGATGATCAGATCGGTATTTCCGGCCTTGAGAGCACCTATGAGGATTATCTGCGCGGAACAAAGGGAAGCCGTGAGATTACGGTCGATGGTGGAACGAGCCGTATTATCTCTGAGAAGACAACGAAGGATCCGGTTGCAGGAAATGATCTGTATCTGACGATCGATGCAAAGCTGCAGGAGGAGTGCTATCATCTTCTGGAGGAGCGGATCGCCGGTATTCTGATCGCTAATATCAATAACAGTATGGACGCCGGAACAAGAGGGCATTCCACGAAGGACATCAAGGTACCGATCTACGATGTGTACAATGCGATCATCCAGAATAACATTGTCAATGTGGAGCGTTTTACGGATGAGGATGCTTCCTCGCTGGAGAAGGCAACCTTAAAAAAATACAAAGCCAAAAAGAAAACAATCGTGCGCAAAATCCGACACCTTCTGGCAGCGGACAGCACGGCATCGGCAAAGTCTCTTTCTTCCGATATGAATGATTTTCTGGATGCTTTTTATTCCATATTAAAAGATAATTCAATCGTCATTACAAAGAGCAGTGATTCTGACAGCTCCCGAAAAGCAGTTGATACATCGGATGCCACATACAAAAGCTACGCCAACGGATCGCTCAGCCTGAGCAAGTATCTGCAGTATGCAATTTCACAGCAGTGGATCGATCTGGACAAGCTGGATATCGGGAATGACTTTTATAGTACACAGGAAATTTACAAAAAACTGGTTGACTATGGTATCAATTTATTAGAAAATGATACTGCGTTTACAAAAATGATTTACAGTTACATGATCTATCATTATGAGCTGTCAGGCAGAGATATCTGTCTGCTCCTGTTTGATCAGGGTGACATAAAGTATAATGCACAGGAATATAATCAGGTGCGTCAGGGAATTACATCACCGTATTCCTTCCTGATCCGCAAGATCAAGAAGCTTGAGATCACACCGGGACAGCTCGGACTGGATCCGTGCTCCGGTTCCATTATCATAACTGATGTCAATACCGGTGATGTCAAGGCGATGGTGACATATCCGAGCTACGATAATAACAAGATGGCGAATCAGGTGGATTCGGATTACTTTTACACATATCTGAAGGACAGTACGGCGTCACCGCTTTTGAACCGACCGACCCAGCAGGAGATCGCACCGGGTTCCACCTTCAAAATGGTTACCTCTGTGGCTTCCCTGCAGGAGGGAGTGATCTCGCCAAGCAGTACGGTTTACGACACGGTCAGCTTCACAAAGGCACCGTCTTATGGTTCTCCACGCTGCTGGAGCAGTTCTTCTCATGGTAATCTGACTGTGGCGGGAGCTCTGGGGCATTCCTGTAACGTGTTTTTCTATGAAATGGGATATCGTCTCGGCAATGGTCATAATGGCAGAGTCAATGACAGCGGCGGACTTGCCCGTTTGAAGAAATATGCAGATATGTTTGGTCTGACCGACAAGTCCGGTGTTGAGATCACAGAGTCATCACCTCACTTTTCGACATCAGATATCATTCGTTCTGCGATCGGACAGGGTAGTCATGCGTATGCACCGATCCAGCTGGCAAGATATGTGACAACGATCGCCAACAGCGGAACCTGTTATGATTTGACGCTTGTGGATAAGATCAAGGACGTTAATGGAAAGACGATACTAAACAATTCTGCAAAGGTCCGCAATAAAGTCAATGTTGCGCAGTCAACCTGGCAGAGTGTACACAACGGTATGTACCGGGTGGTAAACGGTGCACAGCATGGAAGTATATTTGCCGGCATGAAGAAGAAATTCGCCGGAAAGACAGGTACGGCACAGCAGAATACACTGCATCCGAACCATGCATATTTCCTGTCCTACGCACCATATGAGAATCCGAAGATCTCCGTAAGCTGTGTAATACCAAACGGATATACATCAACCTATGCGATGGAATGCGCAAGGGATGTCTATAAATATTACTTTGGCGGTAAGAAACTGTCCGGAGGCAAGGCAACCTCGGTTGCACATTATGCAGGAACAAACGATTAAGATATCTATTGTACAAGAACAGGAGCAATGATATGGATAATATAGTAAAAATAACAGGATCCAAATCAGGAATCATATTGAGACTGGATCCGGAGGCAGATTGGGACAGCATCGTAAAAGATGTGGCGGAGAAGTTTAAGTCCTCCGCACAGTTCTGGGGGGATGCAAAGAAAGCAATTGCATTTCAGGGGCGCGAGCTCGATGAGAAGCAGCAGGATGAAATCCTTGCAACGATTCAGGATAACTGTGAGCTTCAGATTGTGTGCGTGCTTGATGAGAATCCGGAGAGAGAGGCTGCCTTTGCAAAGGCTCTCCAGCAGGAGAAATCAGGAAGTGCGTCTGCGGTGGCAGAGAAAACTGCAGCCAATATGCTTCAGAACGATAATGGCACCGGTTTCTTTTTCAAGGGAAATCTTCGTTCCGGTCAGGTGCTGGATGTTGAGACGAGCATTATCATTCTGGGAGATGTCAATAACGGTGCAAAGGTGATCTCCAAGGGAAATGTGATCATTCTCGGATCCCTGAAAGGAAATGTTTTTGCCGGTTCTGCTGGAAATGTTGACGCATTTGTGATAGCCTTAGATATGAAACCGGTACAGATACGTATTGCGGACACGATCGCAAGATCGCCGGACGAGTCTCCGCGCCGTTCCAAGACGAAGGAGACCAGAATAGCATTTTGGGAGGATGGCAATATTTATATTGAGCCGCTTGACAAGGATGTTATGAGTGACATACGTCTGTCATAACACATGAGAGACGGTATTATTTGGAAATGCAACTGCAGACTGGCAGTGCATCATAGACTAACACTTTAAAATTAGGAGGAAATAAAAATGGGAGAGGTTATTGTAATCACATCCGGAAAAGGCGGCGTTGGTAAGACAACGACCACAGCCAATGTTGGAACCGGACTTGCCATGATGGGAAAGAAGGTTGTTCTGATCGATACAGATATAGGACTTCGTAATCTTGACGTGATCATGGGATTAGAGAATCGTATCGTTTACAATCTGGTTGACGTTGTGGAAAATAACTGCCGCATCAAGCAGGCTCTGATCAAGGATAAGCGTTACCCGAACCTTTATCTGCTGCCATCTGCACAGACAAAGGACAAGACCGCAGTAACACCGGAGCAGATGAAGAAGCTGGCGGATGAATTAAAGGAAGAGTTTGATTACATACTGATGGATTGTCCGGCAGGAATAGAGCAGGGATTCAAGAACGCCATTGCCGGTGCTGACCGTGCTCTGGTCGTAACAACACCGGAGGTATCCGCTGTCCGTGATGCAGATCGTATCATCGGTCTTCTCGAGGCCAATGAGATCGGACAGACACATCTTATTGTAAACCGTCTTCGTGTTGATATGGTAAAGAGCGGCGATATGATGTCCAGCGATGATGTTGTGGACATTCTGGCGGTTGATCTGATCGGTGTAGTTCCGGATGATGAACATATCGTTATTTCTGCCAATAACGGTGAGCCGCTTGTAGGCTCTGACTGCATGGCAGGACAGGCTTATATGAATATTTGTAAGCGAATCATCGGTGAGCAGGTAGATTTTATGGATTTTGACGCTAAGAAGGGATTATTCCAGAAGCTGGCAGCTATATTAAAGAAATAAGTTTCATATTCAATAAACAGGATAAATTCGCTGTCTGCCGGGTGTTCCGGTCTGTCAGCGTAGATGGAGGTTTGGAATGGGTTTTTTCTCAAATTTTTTTAAGAGTGACGTAAAGAGCGGAGAAACCGCTAAGAATCGTCTGAAGGTAGCCATCACCTCTGATCGGGCAGTATGCTCGCCGGAAATCATGGAACAGATGAAGAACGAGATCATTCAGGTTATTTCAAAGTATGTGGAGATTGATGTGGATGGTCTTGATATCAAAGTGAAGCAGATGGAGCTTGAGGATGGTTCAACACCGGTGAATGCGGTTATGGCGAATATCCCGATCAAGGGTTCCAGAAATTTTAGAAGATCACAGCAGCATTGAGAGGAAGTAGACATACATGTTAAACAGATTAAAGCAATATGATTGGCGCAATTTTAACTATTCTCTGGTCATCATTGTTGTAATTTTGTGTCTGGTTAGCGCATTTACTTTGAAGCTGGCAGGCGGCGTAGAAAAGGGAGCCGGCTATATGAGAGGGCAGCTCATAGGTATGGTAATGGGGTTATTTATAGTTGCTTTTTTGTCGGTCCTGGATTATCATTTTATATGTAGATTTGTCGCGATCTATTTTGTGTTTGGTGTTGTTCTGGTTCTTCTGACGAAGATCCCGGGCATCGGAACGGATCTTGATACCGGGTCGACCAGATGGATCCGTATCGGGAGTCTGACCTTTCAGCCGTCAGAGCTTCTCAAAATCATATTTATCCTGACGCTGGCTACGTTGTTTTGCAAGATCAGGAAGCAGTTAGATCAGTTTAAGGCGGTCATATGGATCGTGCTTATAACCCTTCCGGCGTTTGGCGCGATCGTGATACAGCCGGATCTGTCATCAAGTCTTGTTATTTTGTTTGTGATGGCGGTCATGACATTTGTGGCAGGTCTTTCCTACCGTGTGTTGGTGCCGATCATTTCTATCGGACTTCCGGTGACGCTGATTCTGTACTGGTATGTGCAGCAGCCCCACAATCTGTTGCTACAGGGATATCAGTATGACCGTGTCTTTGCGTTCAAGAATCAGGATTCTACCGTGAAGCGTATTGTCGATCTGAACAGACAGCAGAAGTCCTCAGTCAATGCAATCGCAGAAGGTGGATTGTATGGCAAGTTTTTGAAGGATGGTGCGAGAGCCGGCAGTTCAAGAGCATATTCCAGTGTATCGATCCGGGAGAGTGATTTTATCTGGAGCGTTATTTCAGAGGAATTTGGTTTTCTGGGATGCTGTCTTGTATTGCTTTTGTTTGGCATTTTGATCATTAAGTGTTTCCGTGTGGCAAGCAAGGCACAGGATTTTCTGGGAATGTTGATCGCGGTTGGGGTGTCTGCGATGTTTATGTTCCAGGTGTTTAGCAATATTTGCGTTGTGACATTTCTTTTTCCGAATACCGGTCTGCCGCTGCCGTTCTTAAGTAACGGTTTGAGTTCAATGATGTCATCGATGATCGGTATAGGGCTTGTTATCAATATAGGCATACAGCCTGCCAAAACGAAAAAGGGTGGTTTTACCATGCGAAAGGCTTATTCAGATATGGACGATGTTGACATCGATTTCAGTTTGTAGCATATTTTACAGGAGAAGGCAGAAAAATTATTTGGAGGGGTGAACAAATGAACATTGGATTGATTGCACATGATGCAAAGAAAATATTGATGCAGAATTTCACGATCGCGTATCGCGGGATTCTGAGCAAGCATGAGATTTATGCTACCGGTACGACCGGACGTCTGATCGAGGAAGTGACGAATCTGACGGTGCATAAGTATCTTGCGGGTCATCTGGGAGGAGAACAGCAGCTTGCATCCCAGATCGAGCATAATCAGATTGATATGGTGATCTTTCTGAGAGATCCGCAGTCACCAAAGTCCCATGAGCCGGATGTGATGAATGTGATCCATCTTTGCGATACCTACAACATTCCGTTTGCAACCAATCTGGCAACGGCAGAGCTGTTGGTAAAGGCTCTGGAGCATGGAGATCTTGAGTGGCGCGAAGTCATTAAAAAAGAAGAGGAATAGTTCTGTGAATAGAAAAAGATACAACAAATCCGGAATCAAGGGAATACCTGCTGTGTGTGTTATTCTGACGATGCTTGTCTGTTGTGGGATCATGGCAGGCTGCAGTGTAGATACTGTTCCGGTATCAGATACTCAGACAGCGTATCAGGGAGAGGCAGACAGTACGGATACCGCCTCCTCACAGGAGGAAGGATATCTGTCAAAGGATATCTGTGTTATCCCCAAGAAAAAGAATATTGCTACGGATGCGGCGATCACGGCAGATGCAGCACTGCTGATCGATGATACCCGCAATAAGGCACTTTATGCCCAGAATATTTATGCCAGTGAGTATCCGGCAAGTGTTTCCAAGATTGCAACGGCACTGATGACATTTAAGTATGCGAAATTCGACGATACGGTGACGATCAGCTACAATGCATCCCATGTGACAGAACCCGGCGCCAGATTATGCGGCTTTAAAGAAGGCGATAAAATTTCCGTGAAGGATCTTTTATACGGTATGATGGTGTATTCCGGCAATGATGCGGCGGTTGCGCTCGCAGAGCATATTTCCGGTTCTGAGACGGATTTTGCGGCTGAGATGAATCAGGAGATGGTGGCGATCGGAGCCAGCGGAACCCATTTTGTCAATGCGAGCGGTCTTCATGATGATCAGCATTATACGACAGCGTATGATCTTTATCTGATTTTTCATGAGCTGTTAAAATACGACGATTTTAAAGAGCTTTTACAGTGTACGAAGTATACTGCCGAATGGACGGATGCACAGGGCAAGAAGCAGAGTCTTGATATCACGTCAACCGATCCTTATCTGACCGGGTCCAGGCAGGCACCGAAACCGCTTACGGTGATCGGAGGGAAGAGCGGAACTACGATCAAGGCGGGTTCCTGTCTGATCATGTATTCGCAGGACAAAAAGAACCGGGATTATATTTCAGTGATTTTGAAGGCAGATTCATCATATTCCATGTATACACAGATGAATCATATGCTTGAATATGTAAAGAGAGGAAAATGATCCTCTCTTTTTCAGTGCATTGAAAAGTGACGTAACGCAGCGAAATGCCATCGGGAATTGCAAAGCAATTCCTGAAAATTAAAACATTTGTTTGGCTTTTTTACATTGCGGAGCGGATCCGGCCGAAGTAACTGAGGGCATATAAACCGCTAAGTCCCACCGCTGCGTAGATGATCCTTGAAAACATACTCATATTTCCGAAGATCACGCGGACAAGATCGAACTGGAAAAATCCGATAAGCCCCCAGTTTACAGCACCGATGATGATGAGTACAAGGATAATATAATCTAATGTTTTCATAAAACACCATGCCTTTCTGTATCCGATTAATGATACATCCATAGCATTCCCATGTCGTAGAAATTCTATGCACTTATCTTGTCAAAATCAGAAAAAAAAGCTATAATAAAAAGGTTAAAACAGCCAGATTCGGAAGGAGGGATTTTGTGGCAGGAAAGCGCCATTCCGGCAATGTCGTTAAAATGAAACGCAAAAATGCAAAGTTTACAGGAGCTTTTTTGGTTCTTTTTGCCATATATGTCCTTTTTCAGGGTGTCATGTCTATGACCAGGGAAAATGTGTCGATCTACGAGGTTACCGAGAAAAAGATCGCAGACGATAATCTGGTGCGCGGGATCATCCTGCGAAACGAGAAGCTGGTCACAAGCGATCAGGAGGGATATATCAATTATTATGTTGCCGACGGAACGAAGGTGGGTGCCAGAACGAAGATCTATTCCATTGACCAGACCGGTCAGATTTATGAAAAGCTGTCCGGAACACAGACCGGAGAGGTCAAGCTGACCTCGCAGAACACCAGCGATATCCGCAGTGAGATTGCTGCGTACCGTGCAGCATACAGTACCTCGCATTTTGAAGAAATCTACAGCTTCAAATATAATCTCGATAACACGATCTCGGAGCTGACCAATGCAAGGCTTTTAGACAATGTAACACAGATCTTAAAGGAGCAGGGTTCACAGGGGTCTTTTCAGTTTGGAAGTGCCGGCGAGAGTGGGATCATTTCTTATACATCGGACGGGCTGGAGGCTCTTGACATGAATCAGATCACGTCGAAGACCTTTGAGAGTACGTCAGATGAGACCAAGCAGCTACGTCAGACAGAATCAGTCAAAGCGGGGACGCCGATCTATCGTCTTGTGACGAATGAGAGCTGGTCGGTTGTGTTTCCGTTATCGAAGGAGCAGTTCAAAAATATCCAGCAGGATAAGACCGTCACGGTGACGCTGAAGAAGATCCAGGCAAAGGTGACACCGCAGGTAACCACGTTTACCATGGATGGCGGGTATTATGCCCGGATAGATCTGAAGCGTTATATGATCCAGTATATCAACAACCGTTATATTGATCTGGAGATCAAAATGAACGATGAGGCGGGATTGAAGATTCCACGGTCTTCCATTTTGAAGAAGAAGTTTTATAAGATCCCGGAAGAGTATGTGGTGAATACACAGAAGGGAGAGGGTGTCCTTGCGGTAACCTACAAAAAGGACGGGACACCGGAGTATACCGCCCGGTATCCACAGATTTTAAAGCTTACCGAGAAGGTAAAGAACAGTGACGGCGAGATGGTTGATGAGACAACCTGTTATATTTCGGCAGATGCATTTGATGCCGGTTCCGAGATTGCGGATGATACCGCAGGAACCAACAAGCTTGCGCTGACGGAGCTTGCAGAGCTAGACGGCGTGTATTGTTGTAACAAGGGATATTGCGAATTTCGCCCGATCCAGATCGCTTATCAGAATAATGAATACAGCATCATCAAGAAGGATACTTCCGGCGGATTGTCGGCGTATGATCACATTATTCTGGATCCTAAGGTGATCCGAGAGGACGACATCATATATTGATACTACATTGGGAAAGGACGAATTACCATGATCAAAGATAATTTACAAAATGTCGAAGAAAATATCCGGCAGGCATGTTTACGTTCCGGAAGGGATGTTTCCGAGGTGACACTGATCAGTGTCAGTAAGACCAAGCCGGTAGAAATGATACAGGAGGCATATGAATACGGAAAGCGCGAGTTCGGTGAGAACAAGGCGCAGGAGCTTAAGGAGAAGTATGAGGTGCTGCCAAAGGATATTAAATGGCATTTTATCGGTCATCTTCAGACCAATAAGATCAAATATATTATCGGAAGAACCTGCTTGATCCATTCGGTTGATTCCCTGCATCTGGCAGAGGCAATCGAGAAGGAATGCGTAAAGCGCAATACCCATGTAGATATTCTGGTGGAGGTCAATGTGGCACAGGAGGCATCCAAATTCGGTCTCAAGCTGGAGGATACACTCGAGCTTGTCCGTCAGATTTCAAAACTGGAGCATCTGCATATTCGCGGATTGATGACGATAGCGCCTTTTGTCGAAGATCCGGAAGAAAATCGCAGTATTTTTCGTCAATTAAAGCAATTGTCGGTTGACATTGGAGCTAAAAACATTGATAATGTTGATATGAGTGTTCTTTCTATGGGAATGACAGGTGACTATCAGGTTGCCGTAGAGGAAGGTGCGACACATGTTCGTGTCGGCACAGGAATTTTCGGAGAGAGAAATTACGATATAAAATAGATGTGAGAGACATCGGGAGGTAAAGTTATGGCGAATCCATTAGGAAATCTGTTACAGTTATTGAGACTCGGAGACGATGAGGACTATGATGACGATTACTATGAGGATGATTTCGAGGACGATATCGATGAGGAGGAAGAGAGAAGTCTTCTGGCGGAAGAGCAGAGACGTCAGAAACGCTCTGAGCGAAAGAGCAGCCGTCGTTCCGGTTATGATGAGGAGGAAGGGGAGTCTCGTCAGCCGGCGCCGGAGCCAAGAAGAACTTCTGTACGTACAGCATCCAATAAGGTAGTTCCGATCCGGACAACTGCCAGGGGGTTAGAGGTATGCATCTGCAAGCCGAAGAATTTTGGGGATTCAACGGATGCGTGTGAGATGCTTCTTCAGGGGCGTGCTGTTGTGGTCAATCTTGAAGGAATTGACATTATGGAAGCACAGAGGATCATGGATTTCATCTCAGGATGCATTTTTGCAATTTCCGGTAAAATGCACCAGATCTCAAGATATATCTTTATATTCTCTCCGGAAAATGTTGACATTTCCGGAGATTATCTGGAGCTTTCCAGAGATGATGAGTTTGGGATTCCGACACTGAACAAGGAGTTCTAAGATGCGGCTGGTTTTTTATACCTTTCAATGTTTTTTCATTGTGCTGGATGTCATCGTTTTGTTGTATCTGCTTCGCAACATTCTTGTAATGATGCCGTTTGGCAGCAGCATTGTCCGGCTGATCGCCGTTCTGATGACACCCATGTGGTATCCGATGCAGTGGCTGGTGAAGCATTCAATTCTGTGCACTGCAAAGTTTGATCTATGTCCGTATCTTTTGATCATAATACTGACTTATTTACAGGAACTTTGTTCCTGTTTCGTATAGGTAAGTGCTCGTAATGTAGAGGAAAACAAGGGTAAAATGATGATTTTGCCATTTATATGAACATTTTATAATTTTCAGAGGAGGTAAATTGTATGCTTACACCGATTGACATTCAAAATCATGTACTGAAATCCACCATGGGAGGATACAACAAAAAGGAGACAGACGATTTTATTGAATCAATTCAGGTCAGCTATGAACAGCTTTATAAGGAGAATAGCGATCTCAAAAAGAAAATCACGACGCTGAGTGAGGGTATCCAGTATTATAAGCAGATGGAGGGGACATTGCAGAAAACACTGGTGCTTGCTGAGCAGACAGCATCCGAGACGCTGGAGACATCCAAGACTGCGGCAGCGCAGGTTGAGAAGGAGTCCAGAGCAAAGGCTGAGGTAATGCTGCGTGAGGCAAAATCGCGTGCAGACGGGTTAGTAGCAGATGCACAGGAAAAGGCAAATAAGCTTACAAGAGAGTCTGAGGAGCGTGCGGCTTCTCTGAAGAAGGAGTCTGAGGAAACTGCTGCTGCATTAAAGCTGGAGTCTGAGACAAAGGCAGAGACGCTGACAAAGGAATCTGAGGAGAGGGCTGCGGCTGTCACAAAGGAGGCTGAGGAGAAGGCTCAGAAGGTGACAAGCGAGGCACAGGAGAAAGCAGATACACTTGAGAAGGAGTCACAGAAGAAGGCGGACGAGCTTGTTGCAGAAGCTGAGAAGAAAGCAGACAATATCATGTATAATGCGAAGGAACGTGCAGACCGCATTATGGCAGATACAAAGCAGTCAGCGGATGAAGTGATCAAGGATACACGCGAGAAGACAGAGGAGAAATTAGCAGAGTCCGGCAAGCAGATTGCAGAGCTTACCGGTATCGTCAGAAAGCTGATGGGCTGTTATGATGAATATAAACAGCAGTTTAACGATCTTCTGAATAAGCAGTTAGAGCAGTTGCAGGATGAGGATCTGAGCACAGCAGATTTAGAGGAGCTGTTAGAGTCCCAGCAGGTTAAAATGGCTGAGGAGCAGGCTGCTGCAAAGCAGAGTGTTGATGATATGGAGGAACACACCAGGGAGCTTGACCTTCCGGTTGAGGACACGGCTCCTGAGAGGGAAGAGGAAGAAAAGGCTGAGGAGACTGACATTCTTGCAGAGGGGCTTTTAAAAGAGGCAGAAGACAAGGCTTCTGAGGAGGAAACTTCAGGAGAAACTTCTTCTTTGAATATTGAGACTCCATCCGTTGATGAGGTTGCTTCCGGTATTCATGTTACAGCAGAGGAAGCAGTTGCTTCTTATACGGTACCGGAGGAGACAGAGGCAGAGAAGTCTGCAGATGATATCCAGTCCAAGTTAGAAGAGATTGATTCCATTGCCGAAGAGGCTTTAAAGGAGATGAAGCAGGAGTCATCTGAGAATCCATTTACAGCAGTAAACAACATGCTCGGAACCTCTTATGATGATTTTGTACCGGGACAGACGACAGAGACTGCCGGGGAAGCTTCTTCATCAGAGCAGGAGACAAAGGAAGCAGAAGAAACACCTGCACCGGTTGTTGCTGAGGCTGAGACGGAGAAGACGGAAGAATCTGTTGCAGACAGCACAGAGACAAAGGAGATTCCTCCGACAACAACGGATGAGCTTCCAACTGTTCAGGAGACATACGATGCAGATACCTACGTAACCAATGAGACATACTTTGGTTCTGCGGATAATATGACATATTCAATTCCGGATCCTGTTCCGGCAGCAACCACAGAGGAGTCTGTAGAGATTCAGGCTGAGCCGGTCGAGGAGGAAGAGGCAGAGAGTGCACCGGTACATGAGATCCCAATGCCTGACTTTAGTAAATTAGATGCTGTCAGCGAGGAACAGCCGGTTGTACCACATGCTGTTCCAATGCCTGATTTCAGCAAGCTGGATGCCAAGAAGGAAGAGCCTGATGTGAGTGCTGATCTTGATACGATTGCAGCAGAGGCGATGGCTTCCCTGAATACTGACAGCAGCAAGGAGACAACGGATGAGCTTCCAACTGTTCAGGAGACATATGACACAGACACCTATGTAACTAATGAGACATACTTTGGTTCTGCAGATAATATGACATATTCAATTCCGGATCCTGCACCAAAGACAGAAGAGTCTGCGGAGGATGATTTCGCTGCAGGGATCAGCGGTGTAGATCCAACAGCAAACGGAACAATTCCACAGGCACCGGGTGAGCTTTTTACCGCACCAAGTGAGTTTGATAATGTTCCGGCTGCAGACGATGAATTTGCAGTAACCAAGCCGGAGGATCCTGCTTCTGAGGTTATGCCGGAGGAGACAAAGAGTGTGAGTCCATTTACAATGATTGATGCAGAGGAATAATACAGATTGGATGAAATATTTCGGCTGCTAATAATTACTGCCAGACCAGATGCAGTTTCCGCTTTGGTTTGGCAGTTTTTTTCGGAAAGGAATTTATAAACATGAAGAAGTATATCAAAGGTATTTTGCTGTTTCTTATACTGTTTGGAATCGACCAGTGGACCAAAAATGCGGCAACTATATATTTAAAGGGACAGGAGACTAAGAAGGTGTTGGGAGATTTCTTTGTGCTTCGTTACCTGAAAAATTACGGTGCTGCATTTGGCATTTTACAAAATAAACAGATATTTCTGATCCTGTTGACTGCTGTGATCTTGGTAATGATCCTGTATGTGTATATTAAGACGCCGGACACACCGCATTACCGTCTGATCCGGATATTCAGCATTATGCTTGCTGCAGGTGCAATGGGAAATATGTATGACCGCTTTGCGCATCGCTACGTCATTGATTTTCTGTATGCAAAGGTGATCGATTTTCCAATCTTTAATGTGGCGGACTGCTATGTTGTTGTATCTGCGGTGGTTCTTGCCATGCTGATCGGATTTTATTATCAGGAAGAGGATATGGCGGTCTACAAATTTGGCGGGAAAAAAGAAAAAGAAAGCAGTAGTCTGTAACATTACCGGAAATAATGAGAAAAAGTTAGTCTATATATTTGCAGTAAATGATGAGGAAGAAAATGACAGAAGAACGATATGAATTTACAGTTGCTCCGGAAGAGGAGGGAAGACGTCTGGATGCATATCTGGCACAGAAGCTGCCGGATTACTCCAGATCATTCCTACAGAAGAATATTAAAAGCAAAGCAGTTTTGATCAACGGGAAGGCAGCGAAAGCAAGCTATAAGGTGATGGGACAGGATCAGATCGTGTTTGAGGCACCGGAACCGGTAGAGCCGGAGATTGTACCCGAGAATATTCCACTTGATATTTTATACGAGGATGACGATGTGATCGTGATCAATAAACCCAAACAGATGGTGGTGCATCCGGCACCGGGACATTATACCGGAACGATCGTCAATGCATTAATGTATCACTGTAAGGATTCCCTTTCAGGGATCAATGGCGTTATGCGTCCGGGAATCGTGCATCGTATCGATCAGGACACAACCGGCGTGATCGTTGCCTGCAAAAACGATTATGCACATCAGTGCATTGCAGAGCAGCTTAAGGAACATTCGATCACGCGAAGGTATCATGCAATCGTACTCGGATCCCTTGCAGAGGATGGTACCGTAGAGGGGAAGATCGGTCGTCATCCGGTTGACCGCAAGAAGATGGCGATCAATGAAAAAAACGGCAAAGAAGCCGTCACACATTATCATATTCTGGATGAACTCAATGGCAAATACACTTATGTGGAATGCCAGCTTGAGACGGGACGCACGCATCAGATCCGTGTGCATATGGCAAGCATTGGTCATCCGATTCTGGGAGATCAGGTATATGGTCCGCAAAAGTGTCCGTTCCGGTTGACAGGTCAGACCCTGCATGCAAAGGTTCTTGGCTTTATTCATCCAAGAACGAAGGAGTATATGGAATTTGAGGCACCGCTGCCGGAGTATTTTGAAAAGCTTGTAACACAGCTTTCTGCAAAAAAGAACATATGATATTTTTCGGATGATGAAGCTGCGAGCAAATCAAACCTCTCTGTACTTACTTGATCTACGCATGTAGAATAGGTCTGAAAAGTGATATAAGCGACATATATGATTGATTAAAATAGTTTTGTGGGCACAGTTAAATAATAATTTATCATGTGCATATTCAAATCTGGAATGATGCATATTAACATAATTCTACATCTGTAGCATGTTTGCAATACAACAGTAAGACAAAATACAAATTCGAAAATCGATATCGCTTGATGTAAATAAAATGTAATATACTTAATTTTTGTGCAAAGTGAATTAAAATGCATGTAATTTTTTAGACATATTCCCGTTGACGAAAGACTTCTAAGTGAGTAGAATAAAAGCAGACTGGGTATGATTGGAATGACATAGCTGTAGAATGCAATTGCAAAATGAGAACACAATTGTAGAAAACGTGTACCCTTTTTCTGTTAATGACATTATTATGGGGGTTACTTTGAAACTGGAGGATAATTCATGAAAGAGATACGTTTACATGAAGGTGAATTAAATGTTATGGAGCTTTTATGGTCTAATAAGGCACTGGCTGCCAGAGATATTTCCAAGATCATCAAGGAATATATCGGCTGGGAAAAAAACACAACCTATACGGTGATCAAACGTCTGATTGATAAAGGCGCAATCACCAGAGAAGATCCGGGCTTTATCTGTCGTGCCAATATTACAAAGAGAAAGATTCAGGAAATTGAAACAAAGGCATTGCTGAATCAGATGTATAACGGATCGTTGGAGAATTTCATTCAGTCATATCTTGCAAATCAGAAGTTTAGCGAGTCAGAACGCAACGAACTTCAAAAGCTTTTATCCGGGCAGGGCAGATAGTAGTATCTGTCTTTTTTAAATCACTCTCTTGGATAAACGGGGCACGGTTTAGCACATAGATCGCGCGGAGCAATCACACCGCATGAAAGCGGAGCGGGTGCGGTGTATGCGCTAAACAAGTAGTTTATCCAAGAGAGGGACTAATTTACTAGTTTATCTGCATTTTCCAAACCAAGCTTTTCTGCAGCAGTAACATATTCTTTTGTCTTTGCAGATTCAAGCATCTGAAAAGAATCGTATTCATTCCGGAGCTTATCCGTCTGAACAAAAGACGATCGCCGACAAGGAACTTTATGTTTTTTCATAACATCGACCTGGTGCAACATCTCCTCATAATCTTCAACATCATACTTTTTCAGAAACGTCCAACGCCCCAAAAGAGTATGACACTCTACAACATGCGTGCAAAGCTCTCTGATGACCTTATCCACACGAATGAACCGTTGCGCAGTACCAACAATCTGTTTTCCGTGTCCTTTACGGTTTTGAGTAAGGAGACGCACCAACTCATAGGGAAAATTCTTATAGTCCCTTGAATTAAATTCATTTTGGATTTCGTCATATCCAAAAATAACTGGACGGTCATAAGTAGTCAGAAGTTCTTGCCAAGATTCTAACGGAAAATCCTCATACTTAAATCCATAATTTGTTGATATATATATACGATCTCCATAACGTTTACGCATTTTAGAGAGATATTGCGTCAAAGCCATCGTCTTACCACCGCCATACAACCCACAATAGAGCCATATGCCATAAAGGTGTAAATCTTTATGAGGATTCTTAAAGAACCGTATAAAATCCTTTATCTTCCAGTACAAAAACTGGAAGAAGTGGAAGAGTAACCCACGCAAGAAATAAACAACAGTTATAAAAAACATAATTTTCAGTATATTCCAATCAGTCATCGCTGTCCCCTCCCTACATACTGACAAAACGGTTTACGATCTGATAAAAAGTTTTCACCATGATAAATCACATCTATAAGCCCAGTTCTTTTCTCAATAACAACCACATCACACCTATTTTGAGTAGAATAAACCTCCGCAAATAAACAAGCATTACAATAACCACTAACAGAAGAAACAACTTGATATATTTCATTACGTTTACTTACAAGCACAGCAACAACCCAATCCGGTGCAACTTTAACTAATTCTATCTTTTTCACCTATCAAAACCTCCATTCTTTCATTTATAAATAAGCGGAACGCCTACTAGTGTAGACGTTCCACCGCTATGTATTATTAAGTTGATACGCCCCGTAAAGGGGCAAGACAAGTGCTAACGCACCCCTTGACCGGGCTTAATCAACACCCGGTATCTTTTTCCAAACCCATTCTGCAAAGGCATAAGTTACAGACACGCTCATCATCGTCATTATAGACGCTAAGCCAAAAAGCCACACATCGAGCGGGAAGAAATAAAGCGCATATGCCATTATTGTAGCAAGCCCATTTGTAGAGCCTTGAAACACGTCAAAAACAAAGTCCGGCAGGAGTGTTATGACAAATTCCCCTATCGCAAAAAGCACCGTCAATATAGCTTGCGTTATCATTTGCCCCCTCCTCCTTCCGTTCCGGCAATTGAACTGCCACGAATCAACCACAGTAAAAACTTAAAATCCCCAATCATGATCAAAGGATAAAAGAACGCCCGAAGGAAGTCCTTTAACGTGTCTAAGTGATCACCCAGCCACGGGGAAAGATCAACATAACCACCAAAATTCAATTTACCGGAAACATACCCTTTAAGGGCATTCATCATTTGATGATACGTCTCCATATGGAAACGCCCGGCGAGCGTGGTTTTTAAACTACTAACTTTATCATTCAAGAAACCATCTTCCGGCACAAACAAAAGATTGAGTAAATCATTGAAACCCTGCACAATCGTAGCAGGTAGACCCGTCACCGTGTCCACCACATCCGTAAACCAACCATGCAGACTATCACCTAAATCCTTAAACCACATGCCAAAAGCATCCTTTAATGTAGAAAACCATTCCCCGACAGAATCAGAGAAATCTTTTATATTTTTGATTATCTTTTCCAAGAAACCGGATAGACCGTCAATAACATCCTTTGCTATCTTTCCGACAGCAGACTTGACAGCATTGACAGCATCCACCACATTTCCGAAAAAAGTTGAAAGTCCAGTTATTATCGTATCAGCGAGCTTTTCCACACCCTCAGCAATTTTGTTAATAGAACTAACGATACCAGACAACAAGCCACTATCATCAGACCCGTCTGAATCTGACCCAGTTCCGGGAGATGGGGATGGTTCTTCTGAACCTCCACCAGTTTCTCCTGAATCGCTTGATCCGCTATCTTTAACCAGTTCGCTGCTAAGGGTGTACGGACGAAAAAAACCTTACCATCTTCATCTTTAAAAGAAAAATTACAAGCAATTATATCAGACGAAGAGAAAGGTATTTCGTAGGAAGTATGTTCAACATGAGTCCCAGAACCAAGCCCCCAATTATCACCAACAGAACCACCGACATATGTAACGGTAGAGTTATCACCCTTATCCACGATACGATAAGAACGGCAACCATGCATTCCAATATCATATAATTGCTGACAATCTTTAGAGTGGTTAAGATAAGCCCATCCCAAAGTACCACCAGCATTAAACTCATAATCTGGTTCACAAAGAAAAGTAACCCAAACATAGCCCTTGGTATACCGACCACAAGCATTATACACGATATACCCCCGCAATGCAGGATTAGAAGAAAGACACGAAGAATGTGCATCACGGATTTTTGAAATACAACCATCACTCAATAAATCAGACGGTTTAGAAGAAGAAACAAATCCAAAATCAGGATAAGACGATGCCGAAGCCCTACCCGGCGGAGATACCCCTAAAAACAAAAACAACGCCAAGAGCATACCGCACAGCGTTAACCATTTCTTATTATTCATTTGCACCACCTTTTTAAAAAACAGCCGTGGCGTGTTGCGCACGCACAGAGTGCATTTGCGCAACCACCACAGCCACACACTCCTCAAGACCTCTATTAGATAAACTTGTAGAGGATACGAGGGATCAGAGAGATACCGACCATAATAGCCATGATACCCACACCAACCGGAATGAGGACTTCCGCATTAGATGTGATAGCGGCTGTAAGACCGCTAAACATGTCTTTGGTAACGGTAACCGCCTGTTCTACGTTTTCAACACCAAGAACCATAAGATTACCCATGAGAATCTCCTTTCCGCTAACATTACTTGATTTCACAATCCTAATATGTTAATATATAAGCTACCACACAAACACATAACAAAAAGGAAAGAGGTGATAACATGACAGACATAATAATATCACTAGCATGTTTCTTTAGCTTATGCTATATAAAACGAAACATATAAAAGAATCACCAACACCTAAAACCATAAGATTAAAACCAAGTAAAACGAATTAAAACATAATAGCAGAAATAAACCACTATACCGGCGAGGATCAGCGCAAGGAGCATCTGCCCCATTTCATCAAGTTGATACAACGCCAATTCTATGTTAGCTAATTTTTCTATGATAATTTGAACCTCTTTTTCAGACATTCAATCACCACCTAGTTAATAAGACGAGCCAAGGAAAGTACAAAGTCGAAAACCCCGAAAACACCGAGGAGAACAATCCCCCAGCAGGCTACACGGATATAACAGTAGTCTACCAAGGATTCCCCATGAAGCTTTTCAACGTCCTCTTTCCAATCGAAACGACCACCCATTATTTCGCCTTGACGTCATACACGTCATCGACATAGGCACGACCAGATACAACCTGATAGTCAAATGCGATCTGACCGCCTACCGTAAGCGCATCGGACTTTGCATGAAGCTCATCCGGCAGGAAAACTTCCTCTACCCTTGAACCTCTACAACCGTTCTGAATCTCACGATCAGAGAATGGCACAGACGTTTCTAAGATGCAGAAGTTTCTACCGTCCTTGCTTGTGAATTTCTTGACACCTAATAAAATAGTTGCATTTTTCATAATACAATTACCTCCTTGAAAAAACGGTTAACAGTATGGTATACTTATACGGAGCGACCAACCCACAAGTATACTTTTTTCAATAAACATCACCTAACAACTGCCATAAGTCTTAGCCCTTTTGGTTTGTAATGTAAGGGGACATATCCCCAACGGATGAACACACTCGCTTGTAGCGAAGCGAGATAAAAAAATATAAACGAAAGGGGTGATATTATGTTTCCTTATGATACTTTAGAACTAATAGCCGGGTATACCTTAGGATCAGTGTTAGCAATCGTTATAGTAAAAAGTATACTGACAAAGCTAATTAGATTCTTAAAACGTCACTAGAAAACAAACCACCAAGCAACCCGACACAACCAAGAAAAGGGATGCCTATTGACAAAGGATATATAAAAGTTATATAACCTATATATAATATACCACAGGTTATATAACTTTGCAATACCTTTTATATAACTTTTTTGCACTTTTTTCAAAGGAGATGAAAACATAAATGCCAAGCAAAAAACCAGCAATACTAATACATGCAGATCAAGAAATTATTGACAAAATTAAATTCATAGCAAAAGAAAATGAGAGAAGTGCAACACAAGAAGTAGTACACGCAATCAAAAAAGAAATAAAGCAATATGAAAAAGAAAACGGAGAAATAATGTTAGCAGATGATTTCTTTGCAGAAAGAGCACAGAAACCACCAAAACGGAAAAAGAAAGAAAGAGTAATGGAAGAGTAGAGTAGCAGGAGAGCATTGTGCAATATGCACAAAAAATTTTCTGCAGAAAACGGGGTAAAACATACAAAATGACGGAGCATCCCCGGCGGTTCTCACTATCGAATCGAACCACGCCGGGGACTGCTGCCATCATTTTATTTTTGCATCCTTAAAAGCATCTAAAAACATGTACGCAATCTCTTCTTCATACAATCCGCATAACCCATCATAACGACATATATCAGCGATAACACGATGAAAGAAGTCATTAAATTTATCTTTATTAAAATCGTCCACATATTCAAGAGGGATCTCAATTTCTAATTTCATACAGTACCCCCAAACTCCGGAACATCGCCCGGCGTAACATCCTCAAAAGTAAGCTGACATTCTTCTGACTGTTTATCCCAGTTAATGACCTTATGTATACGCCGGAGAAACGCTTTATAGCTCTCAATTTCGTCACGCTGAATATTTATATACTGCTTTTCAAGAGGGATATTTGTAGTAAAATACACTTTCGTAAAGCAGGCATAAGAATCAGTGAACCGACATGGAAGAGCAACCGGATAACCGTCCAGATATTTCAACATGTCCGCAAGCGGGAGAGAGGAGCGAAACTCATCGAAAAGAATCACATATTCACCCTTATACTGGTCAAAGGGATGCTTATAATTCGTCACCCGGTACACGTTTTCATATCCGTATTTCTCCATGACGTATCGTGTTTTACCGCACCCGGTAGAGCCGTAAATATAAGTCGTTGATAACTCACGAAACGTATTTTTGAATTTCTCGCCACGCAATACCTGACGTGTCATTCTAATCTGATTAAGATTCAACATGTTTTCCGGCGTAGCATCCAAAATTTGATAATCAGTCATTCCCCCGGCGATCATGTCGAAGAGATCAATGATATCATTCCTACGCCCTTGACGCTCAATAGGAACTTCACCATGCTCATACTGCGTACCGTCAAGCCTTGTATCTTCTTTATCAGTCCCAGAGTATTTTCCCTCCTTGAAAACGTAATCTTTATTTTGTTGTGCCGTTCCCTTACAATAATCAATATGAGCGTTAGGTATACGCTTCTGAATCGTTCCAAAGCGAACACCGTTAGGAGCATACATGAAAAGATGTGTATGATATGTCTGTGTTTTAAGACCGATTTCATCCGACATACAATAATAAGTGACACCTTTAAACTGTTCCATAATCTCAACAAGTTTTTCATGAGAGTAACCCTTTTCAACCGGGTTATTTATTGTTAAAAGCCATTTTCGTGACATTCCCTGTTCATTCATCCGAAATTCCTCCTTGAAAACTGTTACTGTAACAAAAGTAACAAAAGTTTGTGACAGGCTCTAAGCCTTGATATTAGCTTGTTTGCGTAACTGTAACAGAAGTGGGGTAATAGTATACCCACTTCTGTATTTCCCACCGCCACTCTCTTGGATAAACGGCGCACGGTTTAGCACATAGATCGCGCGGAGCGATCACACCGCATGAAAGCGGAGCGGGTGCGGTGTATGCGCTAAATAAGTAGTTTATCCGAGAGAGGTATTATATTTATAATTCATCCATTTTTTGAGCATTTTCAAGCCCTAGTTTCTCAGCCGCTGTAATATACTCCTTAGTTTTGGCACTCTCCAACATCTGAAAAGAATCATAAGATTCTCGCAATGCGTTGGACTGGACAAAAGAAGAACGCCGACAAGGGACTTTATGCTTTTTCATCACATCCACTTGATGTAACATTTCTTCATAGTCCTCTGCGTCATAACGCTTTTGGAACGTCCAACGACCGAGAAGAGTATGGCACTCTACAACGTGAGTGCATAACTCCCGTATAACCTTATCCACTCGGCAAAAACGCTGTGCCGTGCCTACAATCTGCTTTCCGTGTCCCTTGCGGTTCTGCGTTAAAAGCCGTACTAATTCATATGGAAAATTTTTGTAGTCCCGGCTGTTAAACTCATTCTGAATCTCATCATATCCAAATATCACGGGGCGATCATACTCCGTTAAAAGCTCTTTCCAAGACAGCAACGGAAAGTCCTCCCCCTTAAATCCATAATTGGTAGATATATAGATTCTATCACCATATTTCTTACGCATAAAGGTAAGATAGTGGGAGAGAGCCATTGTTTTGCCACCGCCATATAAGCCGCAGTAAAGCCATATACCATAAAGGTGCAGCGGTCTTTTCGGATGCTTGATAAAATCCACAATGTCCTTAAATTTCCAATACAAGAACTGGAAAAAATGATTGATAAACCCCCTCATAAAAAAGAATATCATAAACACAAACATCCCTTTTAATGTGTTAAAATTGTTCATTCTGAAAAAACCTCCATTCTAAGTATCTATAAATAAGCGGAACGCCTACTCGTGTAGACGTTCCACCACTAAACATTATTGAGCTGATACGTTCCGTAAAGGGGCAAGGCGAGTGCTTACAGCACCCCTTGACGGACTTAATCAGCAGGCACAAACCTTTACTTTCTGCCACTTTTCAGAGCCACGAACCGCCAAAGCACAGGCGTAGAGATACCCCGCCAGAGCCGTGACGGAGCAGACTGTGATATACTCCGAATATGTACTGCTGCCATTGATACCTCTATAGGTAATGACATACCCCCGACACTTGCGACGGTCATCACAGCCATTCATCGGCTCAAAATACTCCAACAACTTACTATACATATAATCTTTCCAAACTCTAAAAACCATAATTCCTCCTTTAATCCACGCCCGGCACTTTCTTCCAAGTCCACTCCGCCACGGCATAGGCAAATGTAATACCCATCTTTATAATCCCTTGACCAAGGCAGAAAAGCCACAGGTCACCCGGGAAGAAGTAAAGGGCATACGATACCACCGTACCGAGAGCCGCCGTCCCGTCGAATACATTAAAAACGAAATCCGGCAAGAGATTTATAATCATGCTAGAGATACCAAAAAGAACCGATAAAAATAATTCTGAAATCATTTCTTTTCACCTCCACCACCAGATATATCCGACCCAAAAGTCGTACCCCTAAAAAGCCATATCACAAAACTGAAATCCCCTAAAAGTATAATAGGGTAGAAGAAAGCCCGGATAAAATTCTTAATCGTTGGAAGCTTTTTATCCCACATGGAAATATCTATATAGCCCCCGAAATCCAGCTTTCCCGCAACATACCCTTGTAACGCTTTCATAAGCTCTTCATACGTCCCTATGTCAAAACGTGCCGCAAGCTGTTCTTTTACGGTATTAAATTTATCGTCCATAAAACCATCAGACGGCACAAAAAGAGATTTTAACAAGTTTCCTATTGCGTCAACAATACCCGAAAGCACTGTACCAATGACATTGACAGCGGAAAGAATCCCGTTAAGAATACTCCCCAAACCGTCTATGATGGCAGTAGGGATTCCAGACACTTTCTCCAAAAGATCGGAAAGATTAGATAAGATACCACCAGAATTATCACTATCGCTATCTGCTTTCCCGTTTGTAGGAGCTGGCGTTGGACTTGCGGAGCATCCTGCTTGATCTTCCCCCCAACCGTCCACTTTCGGAAGGGGGCTGAGGGAAAAAAACTTTCGTTCTCCTCTGAAAACAAATCACAAGAAGAATAATAGATATAGTCCTTATAATTCTCAATCGTCAAAGAACTATAAAAAGCATAACTGTTATAACGCCTTTCCTCCGAGCCCTCTTTACCATCCACATAATAATTATTTCCATTACGGACGGAATGATAAGAAGAAAATGAACGCTTAAAAATATCATACTCATAATATCCAACAGCATAACAATGATCTGCCAATAACTGCTTTCCAAACTTAGCACACAGAGCGTTTCCACGTGACGAATCAAAAAAATAATATTCAACATTGCAATAGAAATAAATCATTACAATATTATCTTGTCCGGAATAAAAGACAAGATATTGAGACGTCAAACTTTTATCAAAATTACAAGTAGGAGGATTTTTGACATGATTAGGGCAAATAGTCCTATCATAAGACTGCACAAACTCCTGAATATCCTGCTTGTTAGTATCCGAAAGTTCCGGAGCAGAAGAAGCACAAGCGTTTCTAGGTATTAAAAAAACCATTGCTAAGAAAAACAACGGTATTACAAGACATTTATTAAATTTCTGCAAATTACACTTCCTTTCAATAATGTGTTCCCGTGGAGCGGCAGAGCCGCACCCCACGGGGAACACACCCGACATACCGCCCATCCACTAGATAAACTTATAAAGAATTCTAGGGATAAGAGCGATACCAACCATGATACCCATGATTGTTACACCGATCGGAACAATAACCTCTGCATTAGCAGTAATGCTAGATGTAAGGTCACTGAACATAGCCTTAGTAACTGTCATAGCGGCACTTCCTCCTTCCTCCATAGAGATACCTCCTTTTTGATTGCCCACGAATACGATACTTGATATATTCCCCGATATATGTTAAAATCATAATCACCACAAAAACAAAAATAACACAAAGGGGGGAAATAAATGATAAACATAATAGCTTCAATGTCCGCATTTATAGTTTTATGCGAAATCAGAAAACTAATATTACGTTACATCTAAAACCAAGTGAAGCGAATCAGCATGTAATAAATGGTATACAGCACTATCCCCGCCAAGAGGCAGGAGAGAAGCACAATACCCATCTGGTCAAGCTGATATAAAGCTATCTCGCAATTCGTAAGTTTTTCTATGATAATTTCAACATCTTTATCCGACATTGAACATCACCACCTATTTCACTTTGACGTCATAGACGTCATCGACATAAGCACGACCACCAGTCACGGAGTAGTCAAAAGCAATCTGACCACCAACCGTAAGCGAATCGGCTTTACCATGTAAATGATCTGGAAGAAATACCTCCTCTACTCTCGACCCCTTACAGCCGTTCTGAATCTCCCGGTCAGAAAACGGAGCGGATGTTTCAAGAATACAGAAGTTTCTGCCGTCTTTTGATGTAAATTTCTTGATACCTAACAATGTAGTTGCATTTTTCATTACAAATACCTCCTTGTAAAAACGGTTAACAGTATGGTATACTTTATCTGAGTGGCTAACTCAAAGTATACGTTTATCAATAAAATACCGCCTAACAACTGCCATAAGCCACGGCCCTTTTGGTTTGCGGTATAAGGGGGACACCCCCCAACGCTACGACAAAACAGTCATATCATAATTGCAATGATCGCCAAATCTTGAATAATTATGATGACGTGTTATAATACTAGTGAGTAACGGTTACTCACCTTTACTATGTGTTAATTATACCAAAAAAGTGAGTAACTGTCAATAACTTTTGCTCAAAAAAGTGAGTAACTTTTACTGATAAAGAGGTGATACGATGCCAACAAAAAAGCCAAGGGTTCAAAGCATTTTAGAACCCGAAACATACGAAAAACTTAAAGAAATATGCGAAATTGAATGTAGGTCAGAAAGTCAAATGATAAAACTAATAATACAAGAATATGTAAATAAATATTACTCAAAAAACATAATCAAGAATCAGACTAAAAAACAAAAAGAGATCGCAAAATCACTAGACACCAGAAGTATATCAGAATAAAAGGAGAAGAGAAATGTTCACAGGAAAAAAGAGAAAAAAATTTATGGCAGACCTAAACCTAATCAATAAAAAGCTAGAAGAGAAAACACCAATCTATATGCGGACAAATGGTATTACAATATTCAATAAAAATGTAAGTGTATTATTCAAAATGACATCACAAAATGGGGCAGTAGACGATACTCTAAAACTAGGAGACATAAACAGCGTAGCAATTAAATATCACGAAATGGGAACAGATGATTTTGTAGACTGGATAATATCAAATGCTATGCAAATAGGAAGTTTGAATAATTAAACGATGGAGCAGTGCCAGGGCGGTTCTCACTGACGAATCGAACCCACCCAGGCAACTGCTGCCATCTACCCTTTTACATCATCGTAGAGATCCCGACCACAAGTACCGTCTATTCTTTCGGATATACAGGTATCGCAATCACCGTCATAATATGGACACCAACCGGGACAGAAGCCAATAAACGGGCATCCGTCCGAACCGTATTTTTCACATTGATACTTGATACATTTATAGCACATTAGAGCCACCTCCCAACTGCTCCGGAACATCTTCCGGCATTACATCTTTAAAATCCATCTGGCAATCATCCGCTTGTGTGTCCCAATTTATGGACTTATGTATACGTCTCAAAAATGCCTTGTAGCTTTCAATTTCATCACGTTGGATATTAACGTATTGTTTATCAAGAGGAATATTTGTTGTGAAATACACCTTAGTAAAGCAAGCTTGCGTATCGGCGAATCTACACGGCAATACGACTGGGTAACCATCTAGGTACTTGAGCATGTCCGCAAGTGGGAGAGAAGAACGGAACTCATCGAATAACACCACGTCCTGTCCTCTATAATCGTCAAATGGGTGCTTGTAGTTGGTCACCCGGTAGACGTTCTCATAACCATATTTCTCCATCACATAGCGAGTTTTACCGCCACCAGTAGAACCCCAGATATATGTTGTAGTCAACTGCCGAAACGTATTCTTAAACTTTTCGGACCTTATAACCTGCCTTGTCTGCCGTATCTGATTAAGATTTAACATGTAGTCAGGAGACGTATCCAGTATCTGAAAATCAGACATTCCATTGGCTATCATGTCGTATAAGTCCACAATGTCATTTCTGCGTCCTTGACGTTCCACGGGAATATCACCATGTTCATACTGCGTACCGTCAACCCGTGTATCCTCCTTATCAGTACCGGCGTATTTACCTTCCTTGAATACATAATCTTTGTTTTGCTGAGCCGTTCCCTTGCAATAATCAATATGACAATTAGGGATACGTTTTTGAATCGTGCTGAAACGTACACCGTTTGGAGCATACATAAAAAGGTGTGTATGATATGTCTTTGTCTCAAGACCTATTTCATCCGACATGCAATAATATGTCACGCCTTTGAATTGTTCCATAATCTCTATCAGCTTATCATGAGTGTAGCCCTTTTCAACAGGATTGTTGATGGTCAAGAGCCACTTTCTCGACATTCCTTGTTCATTCATCCGTTAAATTCCTCCTTGAAAGTTGTTACTGTAACAAAAGTAACAGAAGTGCTGTGACAGGCTCTAAGCCTTGAAAACAGCTTGTTTGCGTAACTGTAACAGAAGTGAGCGGTAATAGTATACGCTCACTTCCCGAAATACCTCTCTTGGATAAACTCCAGTTTTTCAAATAGAGCTTGCCGGTTTAAGCCCAATATGATACAATATGGCTACGGCGTTATTATTTTAATAAGACTTATAAGGAGTTGTTATTTATGGGAACATCCAACGTACAGACATATCATCAGAGTACATCGAATCAAAATACTGTGAAGCTGCGCGAGCTGTTAAAGACAATGCCGTCTTTCTGCAGGGATTATTTTCGCGGAATTGAACCGACTACCACAGCAAAGACACGGATTGGTTACGGGTATGATATTCGTACCTTTTTCCGTTTCCTGCTGTCTGAGAATCCGTCTTTTAAGAACGCACAGATGACGGATATCTGTCTTAGTGATCTGGATCAGCTCCAGCCGGTGGATATTGAAGAATATCTGGAATATCTCAAATATTATACCTATGATGGTCAGGTGTTTACGAATGATGAACGAGGCATTAAGCGCAAGTTTGCTTCGTTAAGAAGCTTTTTTCTGTATTATCAGAAGCGAGATCTGTTGCGCCATAATCCAACGGTTGTGGTCGATATGCCTAAGCTTCATGACCGGGAAATTATCCGGCTGGATGCCGACGAAGTCAGTGATCTTTTAGAGCTTGTTGAGCATGGCGGAGATCATTTGTCTGGCATGAAAAAGGTCTATTATGAGAAAAATAAGCAGAGAAATATTGCGATTTTTACATTGTTTCTTGGAACGGGGATTCGTGTTTCGGAGTGTGTCGGACTTGATATTGAGGATGTTGATTTTAAGAATAACCGTATCCGGATCATTCGGAAAGGCGGCAAGGAGGAATATGTTTATTTTGGCGAGGAGGTTGCCAATGCGTTGAAAAGCTATATTACCGAGGAACGTGTTCACGTTAAGCCCAGGGAAGGTCATGAACATGCCCTCTTCTATTCGATCCAGAAGCGACGCATCAGTGTGCAGGCGATCGAAAATCTGGTGAATGAATATACTTCTCAGATCACTTCTTTTAAGCATATTACACCGCATAAGCTGCGCAGTACCTATGGCACGGCACTTTATCAGCAGACCGGTGATATTTATCTTGTGGCAGAGGTTCTGGGGCACAATGACGTTAATACTACCAGAAAGCATTATGCGGCAATGGATGATGAACAGAAACGAAGTGCGGCTGACGCAGTGACGCTGCATAAAAAACGGTGATATCTTTTATCTGCTAAAAATATCACCGTACTTCCTACCGTCCGGTAGGATATGCTTTAAATATGTCTGCAATCCCTTCGTAAATATTCTGTGCTGTCTTCTTCTGATATGCCGGAGACGTGATCTTGTTGTAATCACGGTTACCGGATATAAAGCCAAGCTCGATCAAAATGGATGGTACTGTATTGTGACGCAGTACATAAAATTCAGCCTTTTTGACGCCACGGCTTGGAATAGTCAGGTTATTCTCCAGACGATCATGCATTTTCCTTGCTAACTTCTGGCTGGACAGACCAGTATCCGTGACTCGGTTGTTACTTTTTGCATAATAGACCTCCATGCCGTTGGCAGAACGATTGGAGGCACTGTTCATATGGAGACTGACAAACAGATCCGCATCCACCTCTGCTGCAAATCGGGCGCGTTCCGACAGAGATATAAATTTGTCATTGTAGCGGGACCAGTATGCTTTTACGCTGGAGGAGGGACTGTCAAAATATTTTCTGGCAAGTGTATAAATGATTTTGAAATTAATCGCTTTTTCTTTGGAACCACGGTTTGTTGCACCGAAGTCTTTACCGCCGTGTCCTGCATCAAGAACGACAATATTTTTATAAATCTTACGGGGACGATCTATTGTGACGAAAAGATAATCGCCCTGTCTGGTATACTTATAGCCCTGCAGCTTGGAGGTACTTACCGTAATCTTCGTATTGCTGCCACTCTGAGTTACTTTAACGCCGGTGATCACCGGATTCTTCCGTATGATCGGATACTGATCATACAGGTTTTTGTGCTTGCCTGGAATCTGGAGAACAAACTTGTGGTTGTAATAATAATCGGTATCTATGATCTGTTCCATTGTGACTCCCTCCGGCAAACGGATACGCAGAGAATACGATGACTTGGAGAAGGTAATGGAAAATCCAACATCCTCTGTCTCGACGGAGATCATGCACTCGGGCTGATATGTTACCGTCACGGTTGTATTGTTGGAATCGGAGGTGACGGATATCGTTTTGACATAAGTAGAATTCGTGAGTGCATGTATCTGCTCTCCTACTGCATTGTATGTGTTTGGAAAGACGAGAGTCAGGATTCCCTTTTCTTCATCGGCGTTCCAGGTCAGCTTGTCCGTATCCGGTGAAGAATCAGTATACAGCGACAATACCTGTTGACTGTCATCGGTATCTTCCAGATAAACAGTATTCAGTGCGGCATCATAATGCTTGCGGTCATATTCGTCCGGAACGATATCAATATCCAGTAATACGCCGTTCTGATCGGCATTGTCATATTCTACACCCTCCAGATCATCGGAGTCTGTCTCAATCTCCGCAGTCTCTGCAGAGACGGTATATGGATGGAGGGTCACCCCTCCGAGAAGCGCTGCTCCAAGCAGCAAATTTAAGATGATAATAAACTTATGCTTCAATGTTTCTTCCTCATTTCGTGAATTTGTACTTAATATTTATTATCAGGAAGTACCTGATGAATGTTGCGGATCGCATTGCTATGGTAACGTTGTCGTTGACCAATGTATCAACCCTTGCATCCTATTATAGTACAGAATAATTGTTACAAATTCAAGGCAGAATCAGGAAAAATCGACGCCGGATCTATAGGGGGTGATCCGGCGTCTTGATAATACGCAGATAAGAGGATATAGGGAATCCGCTTATCCTATTGCAGAGGGGGAGTTCGTTGTATATGGCACAACTCTTCTACGCATTGTGCGCGCAGATGCAGATGTCTGTTGTTCGTTCGATAATTGAACCGGCTACAGGTTGCCTTCCTCCAGAGCAGGAAGCTCGGCATCGGATGCCCATACCGGCACCAGCAAAGGATAACCTGCATAAATGGTGTCTGATGAGATAGAATTACATTTCTTAATCTCTGCAATATAATCCTTCATGGATCCGCATTCTTCTGTGTAATATTGCTTGGCGATCGACCAGATACTGTCGTCCTCTTCGACCATGACAGATACAACACGCTTCTCGCGGATATTCGCTGCCTGTGTCCTTGCAGGGGAAGCTGATATCCGGCTGATGCCGCTCATCACGAGCAGTCCCATCAGAAAAGCAATGATCATGCATGGTACGATAAATTTGTAATTCTTCATCATAAAGACCTCCATTCGAAATATTTTCTGTACTGCCGGAAAGGACTCCGGATCAGAAAATAAAAGACAAACATCCGTTCTGTGATATAAATATACCACGCGAACAAATGTTTGTCAATAGATTTTCGAACAAAAGTTCGTATTGTTTGTTGCCCTGATAAAAGACTAGTAACGACGATATAAACCGGATACTGTTCCAAGGATCTCAACCTCATCAACAATGATCGGATCCATTGTGTCATTCTCAGGCTGTAAACGAAAATGACCTTTCTCCTTATAAAATGTCTTGACAGTGGCGGAATCGTCCACCAGAGCTACGACAAGGTCTCCGTTGTGTGCCGTATTCTGCTTATGTACGATAATATGATCGCCATCGTAAATGCCGACATTGATCATGCTCTCTCCCTTGACCTTCAGCATAAATGCTTCACCGGACGGCATATCATCTGCCAGCAGAGGAAAATATCCCTCGATGTTCTGCTCTGCAAAGATAGGCTCTCCAGCGGCAACGCTTCCGATCAGAGGCACATTGACAATCTCACGGCGAACAAGATTAAAGTCATCGTCAACAATCTCAATCGCACGCGGCTTCGTCGGGTCGCGGCGGATATATCCGTTCTTCTCAAGTGTCTCAAGATGAGAATGTACGGAGGAGGTTGACTTTAAATGAACCGCTTCGCAGATCTCACGGACTGCCGGTGGATAACCACGGTTTAAGATTTCTGATTTAATATATTCCAGAATTTCGGACTGCTTTGGTGATATTCTTCCTTTTTCCACGGTAGTGTTCTCCTTTTCGTTGGTTAAATGGTATAAAAGATGCAAACACAAGTTCTTTTATTTAGAATATCATATGTCAGAGTCTTTGTCAAACAGATGTTCTTAAGGTGTCAATGTTGACAGGCTTTCCGTCTGACCAGATGTGTTCAAGATCATAAAACAGGCGGTCATCACGGTTGAAAAGGTGTACCACAAGATCGCCGTAATCCATCAGGATCCAGCTGCTGTCGCGGTTTCCCTCGATCCGCTTGACGTCAAAGTCTGCCTCATGCATTTTCTCCTGTACGTTGTTGATCATCGCCTGAAGCTGTGGTTTGCTTGCGCCTCCGGCAATAATAAAATAGTCGGCAAGAATGGAGATCTCACCGATTCCGATGATCCTGATCTCTTCGCCTTTCTTTTCGTCCAATGCTTCGTATGCGGTCAGTACCATTTTTTTAGACTGATTCATATATTCTTCCTTTCTGGGTGATGTACTGCTCTCAGGTATTTGCTGCCTCGTGCAGTTTCCGATAATATTCGTAGGCTTCCAGTGTATGATGTTCAATCTCGTTTTCCTTATCCGGATCAGACTCACCAAGGTAATCTACGGTATCCCGGAGGATCATATAGACTGCCTCGTCCAGATCAATAAATGCCATCTGGCGGATCGCAGGAAGATGCTCGAGCAGCTTGCGGTTCGGTTCAATATAATCGGCGGTAAACACGATCTTTTCCAATAGCGTCATACCGGGGCGCCCTGTTGTGTGATACCGGATCGCGCCGGCAACCGCCGGATCGGTTATGCCGTACTTTTTGGCGGCATAACAGGCACCAAGCTTCGCATGAAGCAGATATGGCTGCTTTTTCTCGGTTTTGTTGCATACGATATTGTTCTTCTCGCACTGACGCAGCATTTCCTTGTCATCAAGGCATTTGGCGCAGTCGTGCAAAAGGCCTGCGAGTGCTGCCTGATCCAGATCGACACCATAACGCATTGCCAGCGAAATGGAAGTATACTGTACACCGATCGTATGGCGGTAACGCTTTGCGGTGATGTTTTTTTGAAGCTTCTTCTGAATCTGCTCCAGTTGTTCGTAGTTGATCATGTTGTCACACTTCCTTTGTATAAATGGTTTGTACGGATGTACTCTTCCACTGCAGGAGGAACCAGTGCACCGACCGGCTGTCCGTTCTGTACCCGATCACGGATAAGGCTGGAGCTTACCGGCATCTCCTCCATGGAAAGAAGACGGATATCCGCTTCATAACGGTGTGCAAGCTCATCTGCCCGCGCCTGCATCTGCCTGTCGGTCTCTCCATTGCGGGAAAATGCCAGAATTGTCGTAAGCTTCATGATCTGCTCCGGGTGATACCAGGTTTCCAGTTGAAAAAAAGAATCTCCGCCCATCAGAAAATAAAACCGGTTTGCCGGATATTCCTGCTGTAGCCGCTTCAGTGTCTCAGCGGTGTAAGTAGTCCCCTCATGGCGAAGTTCAAAGTCGGAGAAAATATATTGTGGTGCTCCCTGGATCGCAAGACGGATCATGTCACTTCGAAGATCCTCTGATACAATATCCCGTGAGGACTTGTGCGGCGGATTCTTGGAGGGCATAAACCAGATCTCATCCAGAGCCATCTGCTCAAGAGCAGCAGCTGCCATGGCAAGATGGGCATTATGGATCGGATTAAAGGTGCCGCCCATTAAGCCGATCTGCTTCATTTGGAAGCTTCCCTTCTCTTCTTTTCTTTCTCCGGATTTAATTTGTATAGTACGATCTTCTTGCCGATCACCTGTACAACCTGTGAACCGGTACGCTCTGCAAGAATACGTGCAAGCTCCTTCGGATCGTCTGCACAGTTTTTGAGTACAGAGATCTTGATCAGTTCTCTGGCGTGAAGTGCATCACGGATTGCTTGTGTCATCTGTGGTGTCAGGCTCGCCTTGCCAATCTGAAAGATGCTGTCCATTGTCATTGCCTGAGACTTTAACTCTGCCCGTTCTTTACTTGTCATATTAAATACCATGCCTTTCTCTGGGGTACGCGTCTTTGAAACGTCTTTAAAGAATAAGCATACCCATAATGTTCTCACATTATTATAAACGAAGATGCCACGGTTGCCAAACATTTTTTGGAATAATCCGACATTTTGTACAATATATTATGATAATTGAATGAGATGCGAGGTTTCTTATGAAATATAGAAAAGCCTTTGCTCTGTTTCTGGCATTTATCATGTCTGCAGGCGGTATGACGGGAAATGGTGCTTCCGGTGCATCTGCAAAGCAGGCAGAAAAACAAACGCAGGATGTTCTTGAGATCACGGCACCGTCTGCTGTATTGATCGAAAACGCAGGCGGACGTATTCTGTATGAAAAGGAAAAGGATCAGGAACGCATTCCGGCGAGTATTACAAAGATCATGACGCTTTTATTGATCTTTGATGCATTAAAACAGGGGCAGATCAGTCTGGAGGATATGGTTACGGTCAGTGAGTATGCCGCTTCCATGGGAGGATCACAGGTGTTTTTAGAGCCCGGAGAAACGCAGAGCGTTGACACGATGATCAAATGTATCAGTGTGTCCAGTGCAAATGATGCGGCGGTTGCCATGGCGGAGTTTATTGCCGGCTCCGAGCAGGCATTTGTGGACCGGATGAATCAGAAGGCAAAAGAGCTTGGCATGGAGCATACACATTTTAAGAACTGCAACGGGCTGGATGATTCGATCGAAAGCGGTCACTACAGCAGTGCCTACGATGTGGCACTTATGTCCCGTGCGCTGATCACGTCCTACCCACAGATCAGCCGGTACTCAACCATCTGGATGGATGCGATCACGCATTCCACGAAAAAGGGAGATACGCAGTTCGGTCTGACCAACACGAATAAGCTGATCCGGACTTACCGGGGGATCACCGGATTAAAGACAGGTTCGACCTCGAAGGCAAAGTATTGTCTGTCTGCCACGGCATCCAGAGCGGGTGTAGGTCTTACGGCAGTAGTCATGGCGGCACCGGAGCCGAAGGTGCGTTTTGCAGAGGCGGCATCTCTTCTCGATTATGGTTTTGCAAACTGTACCGGTTATCTCGATCAGACTTCTACCCTGAAGCTTCCGGATATTCCGGTGGAAAACGGTGTGCAGGAGGTGGCGGAGGCATATGTAGACAAGGACTTTTCTTATACCCTGTGTAAAGGGGAATCCGGTGATCAGATCAAGCGCAGTATCGAATATAAAAATAACCTGACAGCGCCTGTAAAAAGGGGAGATGTGATCGGCAGAATCGTCTATTCGCTTGATGATCAGACGTTGGAGGAAATCCCAATCTACGCGGCAAAGGACATAAAAAAGGCAACCTATTCAGATGGATACGGAAAACTTCTAAAAAGATTTCTGGTTTCGTAAATGACAGGATATAATATCCCCAAAATCCAGATGTTTCGCATCTGTCGCGCATTGCGCTTTAAGATTTTACTAAAAATGCCATTGCGGAAAATGCGCTCCGGTTCAATACCGGAATGCATTGCTCTGCAATGGCTGTTATATTTTGAAAAATATGTGGTTTGTCAGTTTGCCGGTGACGCTGATGGTGTCGAACTGCTGACATAACCACTGACATCGCTGGAAGGGGTATACGTAAACTCTCCGCCTTTACCATCGTACTTAAAGACGAACTGATTGATCGCATCTGCCTGATATTCCTTCTGGATGGACAGGCAGGAACCAACGCCGGGAACATTTCCGCCGGAGAAATACGGGTTGACAGGGATCTGAAGCTGATGGATCGTTGTAGTACCCATCATGACGACATCTTTGATATAGTTAAAGATCTGCTTGTTGGAAAGATCTGTCTTGACGTTCTGCTTCAGAACATCCTTGGCAATCTTAAGCCACTGTGACTTCGGCATCTTCTTCACCTTGCTGAAGATACTGGTAATGGCATTACGCTGACGCCAGGTACGACCGTAATCGTCAATCTGACCGTTTGGTGTGACCGGCTGGATTCCCTTGGCATATTTACGGATACGGCAGTAACCGAGAGCCTGTGCACCGTTTAAGGTGTGCTTGCCGGCTTTGACAGTACGGTACTTAGCCGGACGGATATAGTTTGTTGCATTCAGATAAGCTGCTTCGGACTCGGTCAGTTCGATCTCTACACCACCAACGTCATTGACAACTGTCTTAAAAGCATCGAAGCTGACTTCGACATAGCCGTCAAGCTGGATATTAAAATTCTGCGCGATTGTTTTATACAAAAGCTCGATGCCGCCATAGGAATTAGCTGCATTAAGCTTGTTATTGCCATGTCCCGGAATCTCAACCAGCATATCACGCATCAGTGTCGTAAGCTTTAAGGTGCCATGCTTCATATCAAGCGTAGCGATCAGCATGGTATCGGTCAGTCCTCCGGCAGAATAACCGGATTCCTTTCGGTAGTCATTGCCGACCAGCAGGATATTGACAATGTTATTATCGGAATTTACATGGATGCCGGAAAGATCAACCTTGGAAAAGGATGTATCATAATCTCTCTGAACAACATCTAAAGTGTCTATTACGGCAACCTGTCCTTTGGCAGCAACAAATCCAAGTGCTCCGCTTACGATCAGTGCAACCACATAAAGTACTCTTTTAACCCACATTATGGTAACCTCTCATTTATCTTATAGTTTTACAATAAATACCTATACATTTTACATGAAAGCTGTGGATTATGCAATAGAAAAAAGCCAGTCGTTTTAAGATAAGCGGCTGGCTGATTTATTCGGTATTCCTCTGAGTAAAGATCTCTGCGTGAACCTGCGATTACAGAAAGTGGATCCTATAAAGTTCTAAGAGGATTTACTGCGGTGCGGCAGTGCTTCCGCCGTATGTGTACTCCTGCCCCGGTGTACCCTTATACTTGAAAATGAAGTCCTTTAAGGCAGCGGTATTGGTGGTCATATCCGGTAAGATCACAGAACCGAGGTTTGTTGTAGAACCCGGAGCCTGATAATTCGCCTGTGTCGTAAAATAACCGTCCATTGGGATCTGCAGCTGGTAGATCTCCATCGTACCCATCATGACAACATCTTTCATATAACCGATGATATCCTGGCTGTTTAAGTCTGTGGTGACATACTTGCTGAGGATGGTCTGAGCCATATCCATCAGCTTTGGCAAAGAGGTTCCCTTGGCCTTGTTAAAGATTGCATTGATCACGTTACGTTGACGCCAGGTACGACCGTAATCGTCCATTTTGCCGTTTGGCGTAACCGGAGTGATTCCCTTGGCCTGCTTACGGATACGGCTGTAACCAAGTGCCTGTGCACCATTTAAGATGTGTGTACCGGCTTTGACATTGCGGTACTTTGCAGGACGGATATAGTTCGTTGCATTCAGATACGCAGCCTCTGACTCGGTCAGTTCAATCTCTACACCACCGACAGCGTTGACAATCGCCTTTACGGCATCAAATCCAACCTCGACATAACCGTCAAGTTTGATGTTATAGTTCTGGGCGATGGTTTTATAAAGAAGTGTCGGACCATCCTCTCCGTATCCGAAGCAGGAGTTAAGACGGTTCTGACCGTGCCCCGGTATATCAACAACCTGATCACGAAGCAGAGAGGTCAGCTTTAAGTTCTTATGCTTCTTATCAAGGGTGGCGATCATCATAACGTCCGGAAGACCTGCAGCGGAATAGCCGGATTCTTTTCGATAATCGTTTCCGATGATCAGAATATTGACGATGTTATTATCGCTTTTATAGTTGCCCTTCGGAAGCTTTACCTGCTTAAAAGCATTGTCCTTATTCTGATTCACGGAACTGAATACGATCTGAGTACGTGCGATCCAGAAGCCTGCAAATACACTGACACACAGTGCCAGCACAAAGAGGATTTTGGAAATAATTTTTCTATTTTTTTTCTTTTTTGTTTTCTTCATTTTAATAAATCCTTCCTGAATATGTAACTTGTCAACGCAACATATATATGCATCATACACTATCTGTCATTGTTGTACAAGTCTGTTTGAATATGTTTCAGAAAGTATTCAGAAATAGAAAGGGATTGTCATTTTTTTCTTGACGAACATATGTGCTTCCTATATAATCGAAGAAGTGATATCTATTAGAAATGAGGTGAATCTTATGGCACGCGGTGCTGGTAAAAATAAATGGGCGCTGTTTCTTCTGCTGCTTGCGGGCATTGTGATCGGAAGCTTTATCGCACAGGCGACAGCGGGCGTTTCTGCCCTCTCCTGGCTCAATTATGGTCAGAAGTTTGGACTGACACAGCCGTTTAAGCTGGATCTTGGCATTCTGGTACTGACCTTTGGTCTTTCTGTGAAGATCACGCTGGGAAGTATTGTGGGAATCGTGATCGCGATCATTATCTATCATTTTATTTAAACGTACATAAAACAAAACGGGCTTTCGATATTATACGAAAGTCCGTTTTGTTTTTTAGAAATCAGAAGCCGGAGCATGTAAAATGCAGTCCGGCTTCTTAAAAAATATCAAATTATATCATATACAAACAGTGAATTAGACCGGATAAGCCTTGCTGTCAGTATCCGCAGCAGCCGCATCGACCTTATTCTGCTGTGCTTCACGGTACTTGAAGAACTCTGTAGCAACCTGTGGGAACAGTGCATAAGAAAGCACATCCTCATCCTGCTGCTTGTACTGAGCCATCTCCTTCTCGATATCTGCAAGCTGCGGCTTGATCAGATCGGCCGGACGGCAGGTGATCGGCTTTGTATCACCGATACACTTCTTCTGAACTTCTTTATCGAATGGCTTAACAGTCTGACCAAACTCTCCGGAGAGAAGCTTCTTGGACTCTTTGGTAACCATCTTATAACGCTCGCCGGATACGACATTGAGCACTGCCTGTGTACCAACGATCTGTGAAGAAGGTGTAACAAGTGGTGGCTCACCGAAGTCCTTACGAACCTTTGGCACTTCCTCGAGAACCTGCTCGTACTTATCCTCCTGACCCATTTCCTTTAACTGGGAAACGAGGTTACTGAGCATACCGCCCGGTACCTGATAACGAAGTGTCTGGATGTTAACACCAAGTACCTTTGTATTCATAAGACCTGTCTTTAATGCCTCTTCACGCATTGGACGGAAGTAATCGGCGATCTCTGACAGCTTGTCAAGATCAAGACCTGTATCATAAGGTGTTCCCTTGAATGCCTCAACCATAACCTCTGTTGCAGGCTGGCTGGTACCCATTGCGAATGGAGAGATTGCGGTATCAATGATATCGCAGCCTGCCTCTACTGCCTTCATGTAAGTCATGGAAGCAACACCGGATGTGTAATGTGTATGCAGGTCGATCGGAATATCAACAGACTCCTTAAGAGCCTCAACAAGCTCGGTAGCCTTAACAGGAACTAACAGACCGGCCATATCCTTGATACACAGGGACTTCGCACCCATGTCCTCAATTCTTTTAGCCATGTCTTTCCAGTAATCCAGAGTATAAGCATCTCCGAGTGTGTAGGAAAGAGCGATCTGAGCATGTCCGTTCTCCTTATTGGCTGCCTTTACAGCAGTCTCAAGGTTACGAAGATCGTTCAGACAGTCAAAGATGCGGATGATATCAATTCCGTTTGCGATAGACTTCTGTACGAAATACTCTACTACGTCATCTGCATAATGGTTGTAACCAAGAATGTTCTGACCACGGAAAAGCATCTGCAGCTTTGTATTCTTGAAGCCTGCTCTGAGCTTACGGAGTCTCTCCCATGGATCCTCCTTCAGGAAACGAAGGGAGGCATCAAATGTAGCTCCACCCCAGCACTCTACTGCATGGTATCCGATCTGATCCATCTTATCAACGATCGGAAGCATCTGCTCTGTTGTCATTCTGGTGGCAATCAGAGACTGATGAGCATCACGCAGAATGGTTTCGGTTATTTTTAACGGTTTCTTTTCGATAGATTTCTCTTTATTAGCCATGATTCTCCTCCAATTCTAAATTCCAAAGATTGCCATAAATACACCGGCTGCGACTGCAGTACCGATAACTCCGGCAACGTTTGGCCCCATTGCGTGCATCAGCAGGAAGTTTGTAGGATCTGCTTCCGCTCCGACCTTCTGGGAAACACGGGCTGCCATAGGAACGGCAGATACACCGGCAGAACCAATCAATGGGTTTACTTTTCCTCTTGTTACAAAGCACATCAGCTTACCGAACAATACACCGGACGCGGTACCGATCGCAAATGCAACCAGACCAAGACCAACGATCTTTAATGTGCTGAGTCTTAAGAATGCCTCTGCGGATGTAGAAGCACCAACGGAAGTACCAAGCAGGATAACAACAATGTACATAAGTGCATTGGATGCAGTTTCTGTAAGCTGTTTCACAACGCCGGATTCCTTGAACAGGTTACCAAGCATCAGCATACCTACCAGAGGAGCTGTTGTCGGCAGGAGCAGACATACAACGATCGTAACGATGATCGGGAACAGGATCTTCTCCAGCTTAGATACAGGACGAAGCTGCTCCATCTTGATCTTACGCTCCTTCTCTGTTGTGAAAAGCTTCATGATCGGAGGCTGGATGATCGGCACAAGTGACATATAAGAATATGCCGCAACGGCGATCGGTCCCATATATTCCGTCTGTTTTAACTTACCGCAGAGGAAAATGGATGTAGGACCATCGGCACCACCGATGATAGAAATTGCTGCTGCAGCTTTATCGTTGAATCCCCAGAGGATTGCGATCAGGTAAGCAGAAAAGATACCGAACTGTGCGGCAGCACCAAGTAAAAAGCTCATTGGGTTTGCAATCAGTGGACCAAAGTCTGTCATGGCACCGACTCCAAGGAAGATCAGTGATGGCAGGATACTCCACTCATCGAGAATGTAGAAATAATGTAATAATCCACCAACGCCATTGGAGGTGTCTTCAGGATTTGCCATGATGTCCGGGTAAATATTTACCAGGATCATACCAAATGCAATCGGAACCAGCAACAATGGCTCATATTCTTTTTTGATCGCTAAATAGAGAAATACACAGCCTACCAGAATCATCAGGTAGTTACCGGGTGTCAGCGTGGTAAACGCTGTCTGACCGGCAAGATTCTCAAGCGTTGAGATAATATAATCCAAAGTTATTCCCTCCTAAATTAGTTCAAAGTTGCAAGTACAGCACCAGCCTCAACGGAATCTCCGGCAGCAACATCAATGCTTGCTACGGTACCGTCCTCCGGAGCAACAACCTCGTTCTCCATCTTCATAGCCTCAAGAATAAGAAGAACATCACCCTTCTTAACTGCCTGTCCAACAGATGCCTTTACGGAAAGGATCTTTCCGGGCATCGGTGCATTTACCTTTACAGAACCAGCGCCAGCTGATTTAGCGGCTGCCGGCTTAGCTGCCTTAGGAGCAGCCTTTGGTGCACTTGCTGCTGCCGGTGCTGCAGAGCCTGTTCCCTCTTCCACAGTTACGTCATAAACAGTTCCATTTACTGTAATTGTATAATTTTTCATGATAATCCTCCATTAAATAAATTCATTCATTTGTTTGATATTACTATCGACGGATAATTGAGCGAACAACAAGACCGTCTGCATTCTCTGTCTCAGAAGCGGCTGCGATCGCTGCGGTGATGACTGCTACAAGTTCCAGATCATCTGTAAGATCCTCCGGCTCGGAAACCGGAGCTGCCGGAGCTGCGGCAACTGCTACAGGTGACTTATCAGCCTTGCCTTTACCGATGAGACCGATAAACTTGAAGCAGCTGATCAACAGACTGATGAAGATCAGTACCAGGAATACGATAGACATACTCATGATCGTATTCAGTCCGGCCTTCTGCATTTTCTGACCGAGGGTCTTATATTCATCAAACTTGAATGAATAATTTCCGCTGTCATCGGTCTGGATCTGTCCGTCCTTGTCGAAGGTAAGACTTGCCAGAAGCTTATCTCCGCTCTCACAGAGGATGGTCTCTGTAACCGTTGCAGAATCTGTTGTGATCGTATACTCTGTTTTGATTTTCTTTTTCAGTCCCTTATACTGCTTTTTCTGCTTTGCATAAAGCTTATACTGTGCAAGGGTTGTCTCATCCATCTGATCCTTGTAAGTGGCGATCGTTGAATCGAAATCGAATGAAAACCAGTTGTTTAAGAAACTGTCGGTCTGCTGCTCGAGAGTTTTCTTGTCGAAGTTTTCATTGCCACGGACCAAAGAACATCCGGATACCATCAGTACACAGGATAAAACACAGAAAAATAATAATAACTTTCTTTTCATAAATGTCTCTCCTTTTTAGATGGTTCCATGCTTCTTGCCGATTGGATACTCACTCTTAGTGAAAAGAAGCTCGAATGCAAAAATTAACTGTTTTCTTGCTGCTTCCGGAGCGATGATGGAATCAACATATCCTCTGGCTGCAGCAGCCTGTGTGCCGGACTGTGCTGCAAATTCAGCAGCCTTAGCGGAAATATCAGCATCCTTATCGTCGGCATACATGATCTTAGCGGCAACCTGTGCATCCATCATACCGATGTTCGCATCAGGAAGGGCAAATACCATGTCAGCACCGATGTGCTTAGAGTTCATTGTGATGTATGCACTGCCGTAAGCATTGCCTGTAATCAGGTTGACCTTTGGTACATCTGCCTCAGCAAATGCAGCGGTCAGAATTGCAGCCTTGGAAGCAATCGTCTTTTCTTCCTCAACCGTTGTAGCAAATCCCTCAACGTTTGTCAGTGTCAGGATCGGAATATTGAAGGCATCACATGTCTTAATGAAAGAAGCTGCCTTATCACATCCGTCAGAGGTCAGGCGTGCCTCGAAGCTCTCCTGCTCGCTTCCATCCTCGCCGTATACGGCAGTTCTGTTGGCAACGCAGCCGACTGTCATGCCGTCAAGGCTGATAAAGCCTGTTACCATCTCCTTGGCAAAGTCCCTCTTTAACTCAAGGAAGAAGTTGTTGTCGCCGAGATCTTCAAATGCCATTGCAGGATCCTTGATCTCATCTGCAAAGTCAGGTACAAGACGGTTTAAGTCATCCATGCACTCTTCCATGCCGCCGATCTCATTGTTATTCTCCGGGAGAATGCTTACAAGATCACGAAGCCCCGAAAGAAGGTATTCCTCACCGTCGCAGATAACATCCACAACGGAAGCGGTCTTCTGGAAATCTGCAGAAGCGGTATCAAGCTTATCTGCGTAGTTACCCTCCAGAGTATTCGGAGAATTTACGAAAAGCTTACCGTGATTCTGCTCCATAAATGTAAAATCGCTCATGGCAGCCATAACAGCAACACCGCCGCCGCAGTTGCCAAAGATAGCGCTGATCTGTGGGATCACGCCGGAAGCCTTTGCCTTCATCTTGTAGATCTGACCAAAGCCTGCAAGGGCATCGGTAGACTCCTGAAGACGCATTCCTGCACAATCGATCAGTCCAATGACAGGAACCCCTGTCTTCATTGCCAATTCATAGATGTGTGCGATCTTCTTTGCATGCATCTCTCCGATCGTACCATTCAGTGCAGATGCATCCTGACTGTATACATAGACAGGATTGTTCTGGATCAGTCCATATCCGGTGATGACACCATCTGCCGGTACAGATTTCTCCTCCATGTTGAAATCTGTGCTTCTCTTAGTGATTCCGGCACCGAGTTCAACAAAACTATTCTCGTCCACCAAAGACTCAATACGGTCTTTTGCAGACAAAGTGTTTGAGTTACTCATGTTTTGACCTCCTATATAATAGTTATAATAAAAACAAATTTAGACCAAGTATAAGTGTATCTCTTTTGGGCAAAAATGGCAACCGTTTTTTCGCCATTTTTTTCAGAAATAAAAGAAAAAAGAATGATTTTGCCGTTTCCTCATATAATTAGGTAATTCTATATGTATAAC